>B570J13893_100087_pt1 | contig 7423 bp, 4 predicted proteins | sample LakMenepilimnion_3_FD_13893 | JGI IMG/M metagenome (IMG submission 13893) | reverse complement strand
CGTTGTCCCTCGCACAGATGATATTACCAACGTTCTGCCTTCCACCTGGGCTTTCAAGGTTAAACGATACCCAGATGGGACTGTCAAGAAGTTCAAGGGTCGTTTCTGTGCTCGTGGCGACAAACAAATCCAAGGTGTTGACTTCTTTGAGACCTACAGCCCAGTTGTGCAATGGACTACTATTCGTCTGATGCTTGTTCTTGAATGCATCCTGGGCCTCTGTTCGAAGCAAGGAGATATCACTTGTGCCTTTCTTCACGCATCACTTGGGAAAGATGAAGCAGTCTACATTGAAATGCCTCAGGGCTTCAAGCAGTACGACAAGAATGGCAAGCCCAAGGTCCTGAAGCTCAATCGAACTCTGTATGGTCTTCGCCAATCTCCACGCGCCTTTTGGTTGTATCTTACTGAAAAGCTAGAGCGATGTGGCCTAAAGCAATCACAACTCGACCCATGCCTATTCATTGGAAGTCGTGTCATTTGCATTGTTTACGTCGATGACCTGTTATTCTGGAGCCCCAAAGAAGAATACATCTATGAGTTTGGAGAATGTCTCCGCGCCGAAGAAGTAGAGCTTGAGGAGGAAGGCGATGCTGCCGGATTCTTGGGAGTTCAACTCCACCGCGACGAAACCACCGGTCACATCCACATGACCCAGGAGGGCCTGATAAAGCGGATCATTGAAGCCCTTGGACTTGATATGGATCAAACCAATGCAAAGGGAACTCCCGCTGAACGCAAACCTCTCGTCAAGGATGAAAATGGAGAGCCCCCACAAGAGACATTCAATTATGCAAGCGTCGTTGGAATGCTTCTGTACCTGTCGGGACATACCAGACCTGATCTAGCATACAGTGTCAGTCAAGTGGCTCGATTTATGTTTAATCCTAAGCACTCGCATGAAATTGCTATCAAACGGATTGGCCGCTACCTTATCGGAACCAAGGAAAAGGGGATGATCATCAAGCCTACCGCAACCATTGGTATTGATGCCTACCCTGACGCTGATTTTGCCGGTCTCTATGGCTATGAAGACAACAATGACCCCGTTTGTGTGCGCAGTCGCACGGGCTATGTCATTACCGTTGCCGGATGCCCCATCTTTTGGTCATCCAAACTTCAAACCGAGACAGCCACTTCCACCATGGAAGCAGAGATCATTGCCTTGGGAAGTTGTTGCCGCGAGCTCTTGCCTATCATTGCCCTTGTTGACGAAATCGGTGTTGCTGTTGGATATAAGAAACCCGATGATGACGATCACAGTTCGAGCTCTATGCACGTAACTATCCACGAGGACAATTCGGGCGCTCTGATTCTTGCAACTACGCCGCCTCCTCAGTTTACTCCTCGCAGCAAGCATTATGCCATCAAAACCATCTGGTTTCGCGAGAAGATCATTGAGAAGAAAATCAAAGTTGTCCCCATCGAGACACGTCTCCAACTGGGAGACATCTTTACCAAGATGCCTCCTCAGGTCACCTTTGAATTCCTTCGAAACTTGCTTCAAGGATGGTGACAATCATCGCTCGAGAGGGAGTGTTGAGTATGACCGACCTATTCAGCTATTTACTCCCGTATCCAGCCGTTTCTTTATCCTGTGATTCAAAATTACAATCTCTCACCAATCTACCTTCCAAGCTTACTGTAACAGCTCTGTTGGTCGATTCTGGAAAGTCATCCCTCGTTATCAAACAGAGGGAGTATCAATTCAATCCCACCTTCAGTTGAATGTCGCCTAGACCCTCATATGGTTCTACAGCAACTGTTATTTCAACTGACATGGGAAAGAAGAAATCAAAATTTGATGTCAATACATTTCTACTGGAACTGAATTGAGAAATCAATTCAACTGACAGCATCTTCTTGGCGTCAAATTTCCAAATCTTCATGATTGTATATTTGCATATCAATTCGAATATTTCAACTGATGTGAAATATTTGTGATTGTTTCTTTTCATTGTGCAGCTTGAGTTATTATTCGAGCTCTGCTTGTCAGGAGGTTTTACAATCGCGTGTATGAGCGATTTCCTCCTCATTTACTTTGGTCATAAATCTTCTAAAACATCAATTCGACCAAAGTCTTTCAACTACTCAATTAGTTATCCTACTACGAATCCAACCTGTCCGCCTTGACTGATCACCAAGTCTTCTCAGTTCATTCGCAGTACTTCGTGTGGTTATGAGCCCAAAATAACTTTGACATCATCGTCTAAACGAAGTTAGCTTCCCTGATTTATCCTGATATCCGACAGTAATCGGATTGCGCGCCTGTGATCTCAAGGATCACCACTTTTCAAGTCACTTCGCCCACTGAATGAGCGAAGAATCGAGCCCTTATCCAACAAGGTCTCGAAGCCGATCTCTCACTCCTCGTAGAGCTCGTGGGCCAACGTCTCAAGTCAGAAGCCGTTCCCAAGTTTCATCTGGTCCTTCTATACCAGCTTTAGTACTTTCATCTTCAAGTACCATTTCATCGACCATGACCAAGTTCGATGCTATGTTCCCCGGTGTGGGAACCCCTCGCTCTGATGAAGATATTGCCAAAGAAATGGCAACTCTCGCGAAGGCAAATCGCGGGACAGGCAAGGAACTCGCCAAGAATCTGTCCCTGGCTACAGCTTCTTTGGAATTCAAGTTTGGAGTTACTAATGGACTCACCATCCGCAACTCCAGTGGCGAGATTGAAGACGGCAATTACTCTTCCAATGAAATCGCCGACATCTTCTCAAACAATGGCCGCGTCATGCGCTGCCTCATGGATCGCGTCAAGCAATTCGACATGCAAGATGCAATTTTGATCCCCAAGCTTATCGACAAGAATCTCGATGCAAATAAAGGAAAGTGGGGTGGACCCACCACTGACATGCTTGAGGATGTCAAGACTCTTTCTCTCGACGAAGTCAAGGAATATGCATCCGATGTCCTCAAGTTTGACAAACCAAATGGAACTGGCCGTCAAGACCAACATTGGCTTCTAAAGCTCATTCGCAATTCTTGCTCAAGTGATCTTCGAGACATCGTTGATGAGACCTTCAACGGGCTTCCAGTTCATCAGCAGGGCGGATCTGTCTACCTCAAGTTGATTTATGATGTTGTCTTCAACATGACTGAGCCAGTCATCCGTGTCCTACAGAGTTGGATCAAGGGTTTTGCAAAGCATGGACTCCACAAAGTCCCAGGCGAGAATGTCCGCAGTTTGTATGATGCTGCATGGAATATCTCAAAGCGTCTTCATGAAGTCGATGCATTGCCTTCAGATGCAGCGATTGATATTCTTACGGGTCTGACCAAAGCAACAAACGATGACTTCACTCGTCCTTTCAAGCTTCTAAAAGATCTCAGCAACCAGACCATCATTGATCTCGGTCACCTCAAGTCAAAGACAACAATTGAGCGTATCAAGACTTATCTTTCACAAGCCCTTGACTCGTATGTTGTCCACGTTGTGAACAGCACTTGGAAGATTAAAGCTATTCATGCTTTTGCCGGCGAGGTGATTTGCTGGAATTGTGGCAAATCTGGGCATGACCTTCGATCTTGCCCTGAACCCCGTAATCAAGATCGAATTGACAAGGCGAAGGCCTCCTTCCGTGAGAACAAGAAGTTTGGCAGTAGCAACTCAGGCGGCTCTGGGGGAGGTGGCTCTGGATACTCACGTGGCAAGTTTGGCAAGCCACCGGCTCGTGGTGAGACTGTCCGTTTCATCAATGACAAGCCTCATGCGTGGTGTGGATCATGTGGTTGGACAACCACACACTCTACCAAGTATCATGATGATTGGAATGTCAGCAAAAGCACATTTGTCCTCCATGACAAGCACCCATTGACTAAAGCCAAGCAGGGTTCTGGGAGGAAAGATGTCCAAACAAAATCCAAGTCCAAGAAGCCCGAGAATGACAACAACACCAGCGGCGGACTCAGTCTTGCTGCTCTCGCCGAGCACTTTGCCAAGATGGAGACTTCTGCGTCGGATCCTACTCAGGCCAATATGGCCCAGCTTCTCAAGAATTTGTTTCAGGGAAAAGTCTAGGGTATCGATACGTCACTGGTGTATTCGATACCCTTATCTTTCTAAATCCAGTCTCAATCTTCATGTTCATTCTTCGTCTCCTTTACAAGTCCTTCAGTGGCATTTCGCCTCGTCCAGTTGGCGCTACTTCCACACCCCACCGACTTGTTACTGAATCAGTGTTTCGGCCTGCCTCCACGCTCAAGCCTTCCCCGGTCTTTCGGCGCCGTCAGTTGCCTTACCATCTAGTGCAGAGATGTCTTCATCGCTCTGCCAATCGTCCTGGCACGCCCCCCTCTCGTTGGGATCGTCCCTCGACTCTTCGTCCGGTTGATCTACGTGCCGCCTTCCCGTCACACCCAACCTTCCGTCAGTTAGACATCCGTCAGGGGTTCCATCATGTGACTCTTCGCGATAGCACCTACAAGCATCCTAATCACAAGTCTCGCTCTCCTCGCCCACACTACTCTACATCAGGAGGCAGGCGAGGATACCAACAAGAGCCTTCTTGGTCCAGGCGTGTCTGTCACCCTCACGCTACTCCAGGACAGCGCTTTGTTCGAGGGAGGAGGTCTGGCACAAACTTGCCCATCAACCTCACTGACACTTGCCGTTGGCGACTCTATGACGCCTTTGATGCTCACTCACAACTCAGGCTCGACGATACCTATCGCCGTTACCAAACATTGATGCATCGACTAAGCATTCTTCGAAGTTATCAGTCTGCCAGCTCGGGTACAACGAGAAGCGTCACCAACACTATGCTTGTTTGGGACACTGGTGCTTCGATTGGACTGACACCATTTCGCTCTGACTTTATCGATTACCTTCCGTTGGATGGCGTCACCGTGAAAGATATTGCTCGGACAAACTCAGTGTTAGGGATTGGGACCATCATGTGGAAGCTTCCTACAACGAAGGGACATCCTGTCTTCATCCCTGCGGTGGCTTACCACATGCCCGACTGTGACATCCGTCTCTTCAGCCCCCAGTCCTACTTCAATCTCCATGGGGGAGATGCTACTGTCACCGCTCGGTCAGTTGTGATGCGTCTACCAGATAAGCACGAGGTCCACATTCCTATCGATCCCACAGTCAATCTCCCAACTATTCCTCATCCTCAGCCTACTCTTGAGGAACAGGACGAATATGGCCCACATCTTTTGTCTTCAATTGTGGCCAATACATTGCATCTATCCGGTTTAGCCAAGCCAGTATGTTGCAAGACCGTGGCTGATGTCACTAACAACAATCTTTCCGGTCCTCAGAGGGAGCTCATTCAGTGGCACTCAAAACTTTGCATCAATATGAATCATGTTCAAGAGTTGATGCGCGACCGCCACTACAAAATTCCCGATTGCAATGACCTGGTTCTACCTCCCATTCTATTCACCAAGAATGCCACTGCTCGATCTTGTTCGGTCCCGCGATGTCTTGCTTGTGGTCTCTCATCTCAGAAACTTCGCTCAACTAATGTCAAGACCTCTCGTGCAATTGCGGCAAAAGATGGAATCCTCAAGTTCAATCAGTATGAACCTGGCGACAAAGTATTCACCGATCAGTTTGTTGTTCATACTCCTGGAAGACGTCTAGATGGATATGGCCGTGATGGTCCTGAACGCAGTCTTCATGGGGGTACCCTTTATACCGATGCTGCCTCCAATTTTGTGTATGTGGAATGCCAGACGAGCATGGGAGCTGGCGAGACTGTGATGGGAAAGACAAGATTTGAACAAATGTGTTGGAACTTGGCAGGAGTTACGATCAAGAACTTCCACAGCGACAATGGTGTGTATGATGCAAGCGTGTTCCGTGATGACTGCATCTCCAAGGACCAATCCCAAACCTTCTCCGGTGTTGGCGCAAAGCATCAAAATGCCGTTGCTGAGCGCAATATTCAAACCATTTGTTATTGGGCACGCCACATGATGGTGCACGCGGCTGTGCATTGGCCCAGTAATGGCTCAGACAACATCCGTCTCTGGCCTTTTGCAGTTCAGCATGCCGTCTGGCTCTTCAATCGGATCCCAAATCGCGTTACTGGATTGACTCCTTTGGAGGTATTCACCAAGACCAAGTCCGATCATCGTGATCTTCAGCGTGCCCATGTTTGGGGCTGCCCTGTCTTTGTTCTTGACCCTCGTCTCCAAGACGGCAAGAAGATCCCTAAATGGAACCGTCGTGCAAGACTTGCTCAATTCGTTGGGTTTTCTCCTGAGCATTCAACTCTTGTCGCCAATGTCAGACACCTCCAAACTAATCATGTCAGTCCTCAGTTTCATTTGATTCATGATGACAACTTTGAGACAATTCTCAATGATACCCCGTTGGATCATCCATTGTCTGATGAGCGCCTCCTTGATCTCTTTGCCTCATCTCGTGAGGTTTATGCTGATATTGAACGGTCCGAAGACGGTGCTATTGTCTATACACCGCCTCCTCTCGATGACATTTGGCTTGATGAGGGCGAGCGTCGTGAGAAGCGCCTTGAGGTTGCTAAGGAGCGTGCTCGTACTCGCGACCGTTGGAAATTTGAGGCAGATCCAGCTCCAGTCCCTATCCCTTCTCTCCAAACGACTGATATTCCTCGTCCTACTCCACAATCTCCTTCTGGTCCTGTGATCTCGGACGATGAGTCTTCCTGCTCTTCTGAGTCATCTGATGATGATTCGGTTGATTCTACGGTTGCAGCCAACCCCTATCCTGTTGAGGCCGGTCGTCGTCGTCAGCGCTCTAGACCAAATGAGGGAGCTAGTCTTGGTGGTCCACGCCGAAGCAAAAGGTTGAGGCGAGGAAGGAATCAGCGCCCTTTGTACCCGCTCACTGGATTGGCTTTGGATTCTTCCCATCTTCCGAAGATACCCCGCACTCCTGCTTTGGTTGCCCAGTTCTCTTGTACCCTTGGCGCAAAGCAACCTTCTCCTTTGGCAATATCCAACAATAGTAATGCCCCCAAACGCAAACTTCAGGCACTTTATTTGGCCAAGGTCACTGCCCAAGATCGACTTCTGTTTGCCAACCTGGACTGGTCTGTTCCAAACACCCCAACTTTACTTGCAAGTCCACTTGACCGCTACCTTTGCATTTTGGCTGATAAGTGTGGCACTGGCAACATTGAAGACCTCCATGTCCAAATGCTGTCACCTCTGATTCTTGCGGCAAAGACGGCGGCCTCCAAGGAAGATAATCCAACTTGGTGGCAAGCTATGAATGGCCCCTATGCTGAAGAGTACTGGAAAGCCGCCCAACTTGAAATTGAGACTCTTGAGAAAATCAAAGCTTGGAACCGTTGTCCCTCGCACAGATGATATTACCAACGTTCTGCCTTCCACCTGGGCTTTCAAGGTTAAACGATACCCAGATGGGACTGTCAAGAAGTTCAAGGGTCGTTTCTGTGCTCGTGGCGACAAACAA
>B570J13893_100079_pt1 | contig 7652 bp, 10 predicted proteins | sample LakMenepilimnion_3_FD_13893 | JGI IMG/M metagenome (IMG submission 13893) | reverse complement strand
AGCATTAGCGTTGAAACCACAATTAGAGGCTGCTTTGCTAGCAAAGGGGCTATTTTCTTAGAGCTATGGCAAGATGCGCTCCATGGCCGAGCTGATTTATTACTGCGGAACAATGGACAGCGGTAAGTCCACGCTGGCACTACAAACTGCTCATAACCACCAAAGCCGTGGGCGCACTGGGTTGATTTTCACCAATAATGACCGCGCAGGAAGCGGAGTTATTTCTAGTCGTCTTGGGTTATCGAGCCCTGCAATTGAAGTAACCCCAGAAATGGATCTACATAAACTCGTCGTAGATCAGCTATCTATGGGCGAGAGAATTGACTACATCATTTGCGACGAAGCTCAATTCTATGAGAGCGCACAAATTGAGCAATTAGCAAAAATTGTTGATGGGTTAAGTATTGATGTTTATGCCTTTGGTATCTTGGCCGACTTTCGCACCAAACTGTTTCCAGGTTCGGCTCGCTTAGTGGAATTAGCCGATCGCGTTAACACCTTGCAGGTTGAAGCGTTGTGCTGGTGTGGGTCACGAGCAACGCATAATGCGCGCACTATTGGTGGCGTAATGGTGGTCGAGGGTGAACAAGTCGTTGTTGGTGATGTGACAGCCGGTGCTGATGTTGCTTATGAGGTTCTGTGCCGTAGGCACCACATGCGTCAAGTGACCGCACGCGTTTCTGGGGCTGCACACACCTCATCTATTCCACTTCCATTTAAGGAATAGAGTTGCTGACTCCTATATGGAGTGAATGACTAGAGCAAATACAGGGGCGATAGCTAAAGCAGGCAAGAGGTTTCCCACCGCGACGCTTTTGAGATTCAAGAGTTTCAAAGCAATGCAGAGCAACATAATTCCACCGACAACTGTCATCGCATCCATCTGATAACCGGAAAGAATTGCTCCCAATCCAAATCCGATCACGGTCCAAACACCTTGATAAATTCCTACAGGAATCGATGAGGCAGCCACGCCCCAGCCCAATGTTGTTGCAAAGGCCATAGCTGCAAAAAAGTCGAGTGTGCTTTTCAAGATTAACTGATCTATACCTGTTCCCATGCCATCACTAATGCTTCCAAGTATTGCTAGAGGTCCGATGGCAAATAACAATGAGGCGGTCACAAAGCCTTGAACAAATGATGAGTCACTAGAGGCATTGAACTTAACTCTGAGCTTCTCCCCTAATGAGTCCAATCTATTTTCTATCTTTAGGGCAGAACCAATTAGCCCACCAATTAAAAGAGAACCAAGGACTACGAGCAATGTCCAACCTTTAGGAAGTGCTTGGCTATAGCGATCTGACCATAATGGAATCAGGGCAGATGCAGCGCCCAGGAGAGTGACTAATCCCAAAACATCAGTCAATAGAGTTCTGGTCCGGCTATTCATTCGATTTCCGACAAGAACTCCAAGTGATGCGCCAGAAATGATGGCCAAAATATTTATTACCGTGCCAACACCAGGAAACATATGCTGATTATACTCATGCAATGTCGAACCCATTCATAGAGTTCCTGCGTCCTCACAAAACAGTTCCTCACACTCCATGGACTGCAACATCTAGATGGGATCTATCCCCCGTCAGAACTATTGTTCTTTTTTTTGGTCTATTCATTTTCGGACTTGGTGATTCGCTTTTAATCCAAAGCCAGATAGGTAATGCTCCATGGTCGGTATTAGCTCAAGGTGTATCAAATCGTCTTGATGTAACCATGGGTTGGTCTACTTTTGCCATCAGTTCGTTTGTTCTTCTACTGTGGATTCCATTGAAGGAAAAGCCTGGTTTTGGAACCCTTTCAAACATTGCACTCATCGCCATTGCAATACAAGTAGGCGTAACAATTTTTCCAGATCAAGATTCTCATCTTGCAGGCATTCTGTACTGTCTATTGGGTATTGCGATGGTTGGCTTGGGATCTGCTCTGTACATAACGTGTGGACTAGGTTCTGGTCCCCGTGATGGTTTGATGACCGCCCTTCATCACAAGTCAGGAGTTCGAATAGGCCGAGTCCGCATGGGCATAGAAGGCACGGTTTTGTTAGGAGGATGGCTTCTCGGCGGGACCGTTGGACTCGGTACTTTGCTCTTCGCCACGCTTATTGGGCAATCTATTGCCATTTCCCTGGGAGTCGTTTCACGACTTACCGGAAGGTAAGGCCTAGGCTCTAATCATCTTCCCAGGGTTGTGCGCCCTATCGCACACGGGGTCGCAAACACCCCCGTTAACAAAATTAGAAAGGCTCTACTCATGCTGGATTCGTATTTCAAAATCTCAGAACGAGGTTCATCAATAGCCCAAGAGGTTAGAGGTGGACTTGTTACATTCTTCACGATGGCATACATCGTGGCCCTCAATCCACTAATCCTCGCCACAACCGATGGTGCAGGACAATTTATCGGTGGTGGCGATAGAACTAACGCGATCATCATTGTTGCAGCAGGAACTGCATTAGTAGCAGGCATTCTGACAATTCTTATGGGCGCTGTTGCCAAATTCCCTCTTGCACTTGCTACGGGCTTAGGTCTAAACACCTTTGTTGCAGTTTCAATTGCAAAGAATTCAACCTGGGCACAAGCCATGGGATTGGTTCTGATCGAAGGAATTTTAATTCTGATTCTAGTTTTAACTGGATTTAGAGTCGCTGTTTTCAAGGCTATTCCAACCGCCCTCAAAGTTGCTATCTCTGTTGGTATCGGTTTATTCATTGCCTTGATTGGTCTAGTTGACGCTGGCTTCGTAAGAAGAACTCCAAACGTTGTGTGGGGTAGCAACAATTCCAAGCCTTCAGCGGTTCCACTAGAGCTTGGCGATGGTGGACAACTTGTTGGATGGCCAATTGTTGTCTTTGCTTTTGGTCTTTTCTTAACAATCGTTCTTATGATCCGCAAGATAAAGGGTGCGATTCTGATTGGAATCGTTTCATCAACAATTCTCGCCTTGATCGTTGAGACACGTTTTAAGATCGGAAACAGCTTTATTAGCCCTACAGAGTCCAATCCTCGCGGATGGGGTCTAAATACTCCAGCATTACCGAAGGACTCAACAGGTGCGCTCAACCTTGCTGACACACCACGCTTTGACACTCTTGGTTTAGGTTTCGAAGATATCTTCGGAGCATTCACTAATCCAAAGACAGGTGCTTTGGCGGCTTGCCTCCTAGTGTTCACACTGCTTCTTGCAGACTTCTTCGACACTATGGGAACTATGACAGCGATCGGCAATCAAGCTGGTCTAGTCGATAAAGATGGAAATGTTGAAGGCGCGAACAAGATCCTGATCGTTGACTCAGTTGCTGCTGCAGCTGGTGGAGCTGCCGGTATCTCTTCTAATACAAGTTACATTGAATCGGCATCGGGCGTAGGTGAAGGTGCACGAACGGGCCTAGCCTCAATCGTTACCGGTATCGCTTTCTTGTTAACGACATTCCTTGCACCTCTTGTAGCAATAATTCCTTATGAGGCTGCAACACCTGCCTTAATTATTGTTGGATTCCTAATGATGGGACAAGTAAAGAACATTGATTGGGATGATTTAGGTATTGGAATTCCAGCATTCCTAACAATCATCTTGATGCCATTTACTTACAACATCTCAGTGGGTATCGGTGCAGGCTTTGTTACTCACGTGGTAATCCGTTTAGTTCAGGGACGCGGCAAAGAAGTACATCCATTGCTTCTTCTCGTCTCAGGTCTATTCATGGTCTACTTCCTAGCCTCTCCGATTAATTCTTGGATTGGCTAGAAACTATTTGCAAGAAGGGCCCTCGGGAAACCGGGGGCCCTTTTCTATTACCTGAAGATGCTTACCAATTAATCACGCTTTGATTATCTGATAATAAAATCTGATTGCATCTAGAAAATGGCTTAGATCCAAAGAACCCTCTATACGCTGAAAGTGGGCTTGGATGGACCGATTCAATGCGCCTTTCTGCCGGGAAAAACGACGATAGCTCCCCCGCATTTTTTCCCCACAGGATTGCTACTACTTCGCGCTTACCTAATTCTTGAGCAATACTTTGAGTTACTTCCTGCCAGCCGAAGTCAGAGTGGGCAAGTGATGTGCCGACTTCTGTTGATAGAACTCGATTAACGAGTAGAACTCCCTGACTAAACCAATCTGTTAAATCCCCATCTAGCCTTTCGACCCCCACATCCGATGCTAACTCTGCAAAGATGTTTCGTAGAGAAGGCGGAAGAGGAGACACCGATTTATTGACTGAAAAAGCTAAACCATTTGCATGACCTTTTGATGGATATGGATCCTGTCCAAAAATTACGACTCGTGAACTTTCTATAGAGCGTGAAAGGGTTCTAAAAACACTTTCAAATTCAGGCGCACAATCAATATTGAGCAATCTTTCCTCAATCTGATCTATCAAAACTTTATGCTTACTAAGTACTAACTTCCAATCTGAGTGAAGTTGGTCAAATAGATGCGCGGGCAAAGTAGCGACCGCCTTCTGGAGTTACTACGATATTTGTTCCAAAAACGGCAGAAACATGCTCAGATGTAATAACTTGAGAAATCGGACCTGACACAGCGATAGCACCGTCCTTGAGCAAAAGTGCATGTGTCGTTCCCACGGGAATCTCTTCTATGTGGTGGGTGACCAAGATTGTCGCTGGAGCTGCGGGATCTGCGGCGAAGTTTGCAAAGCGTTGCAACAAATCCTCACGGCCCCCAAGATCTAAACCAGCAGCGGGTTCATCCAGGAGTAACAACTCAGGATCTGTCATTAGCGCGCGAGAAATTTGGACTCTCTTCTTCTCGCCTTCACTCAAAGTTCCGTATATACGGTCCCCTAACTCTCTTACGCCAAAAGTTGTCAACAACGCCATCGCACGTGATTCATCCCAAAGATCGTAATCTTCATTCCATCTGCCGAGAATCGCATAGGCCGCTGTTAGAACGACATCCTTTACTGTTTCATCGTAAGGAATATCTTCGGCGATAACCGAACCGCAGATACCTATACGTGTCCTTAGCTCGAACAAATCCACCGAACCCATTTGTTTATCTAATACGCTCACTACGCCGCTGGTGGGAAACATTTTTGTTGCAAGAATCTGCAAAAGGGTGGATTTTCCGGCTCCGTTAGGTCCAAGGACAACCCAACGCTCTCCTTGCGAGATGGAGAAGTTGAGCGGACCCAAGATGACTCGATCACCTCTGCGAACTGAGACATCGCTCAGGCTCAAAACCGTGGTACCCATAGATGCAAAAGATAGTGGCTAGATTGACGAAGAGGCCGCTAAGCCTCGCCTGAACATGTAGTGATTCACGATAACCTTGCCCTCTTATGACACAAATTAACGCTGATGCAGAGCAATTCACCGGACTAATCCTTTTAACTGGTACAGACAAGCCTGGGATTGCTGCCTCGCTTTTCGAGAGTTTGGCTCCGTTCTCTGTGGCAATAATTGATATCGAACAAATAGTGATCAACAATCGATTGATCTTGACCGTACTCATTAGCGCAAATCCTGCCCACCAAGGAGCAATTGAAGAGGATCTCAATCTTTGTGCGAGCTCACTTGATGTGGATATTGCAACCCTTTTTGGAAAAGGAGTACTGGCGCAATTGCCCAAGGAGTTAGTTGAAGTCCTAATCAGATCACCGAAATTACGTCCAAGTTCTCTCGCCCTCGTTTCACAGGCCATCACTCAAACGGGCGCAAATATTGTGAGAATCAATCGAGTCTCTGAGGACCCCACCTGTATTTCATTAATGGTAACTGGCGCACAACACAGTGCACTTGAACTCTCCCTTCAATCATTGATATTTGAAGATGCTTCTGTGATCGAAGTTAACAAAGTTTAATTACATGGCCTTCATCAAACGATTAGTTCAATTCGATGTTGATTCAACCTTTATTCAACAAGAGGCCATAGAGTTACTAGCTGCCAAGGCTGGCGTCCTTGATGAGGTATCAAGAATCACTGAATCAGCCATGCGTGGTGAAATGGATTTTGAGCAAAGTCTGCGCGCCAGAGTTGCTCTGTTGAAGGGCCTTGATCAATCTGTAATCTCTGAAGTTCAAGCAGAGATCACAATGACAGATGGGGCGCGTGAACTCGTTTCAACCTTACACTCAAAGGGACATAGTGTTTCCTTAGTCTCAGGCGGCTTCATAGACATTATCGAACCAATGATCAAGGAACTATCGATTCAGTATTTCAAAGCTAACAAACTTGAAATAATCAACTCAGTCCTAACCGGTGGTTTAGTTGGCCCAATTATTGACCGAGCCGCAAAAGGATCCGCGTTAATTGAATTTGCATCGATGAGTGGAGTAGAGATAATTCACACGGTCGCTATCGGTGACGGGGCTAATGACCTAGACATGATGGCCGCGGCTGGATTGAGCATCGCCTTTAATGCCAAACCCATTGTGATTGACGCTGCAGATCTATCTATAACCGAACCATCTTTGAGATCAGTTATTGATTTAATCCAATTACAGTAAAACTACAATCTGCAGGCGTGGATGTCTGTAACAAGAATTCCTCTTGCACCCAGCGCCCACAGCTCATCCATCACTTGATTAGTTTCTTTTCGCAAAACCATGGCACGGACCGCCACCCAATCCTGCTTTTGAAGCGGTGAGATAGTTGGGGATTCCAAACCAGGAGTTATTGCACAAGCTTTCTCAACCAACGACTTAGGAATGTCATAGTCGAGTAGGACATAACGCCTTGCAGTTACCACACCTTGCAGTCGACGGTTGAGAATCTCTAACTCTGCAGGTAAAGGTGAATTTCTTCGAGAAATTACTACGGCCTCACTTGTCAGTATTGGATCTCCAATTACCTTCAAACCTGCTTGTCGCAACGTGTTGCCAGTACTCACGACATCAGCGATCACATCAGCCACACCTAGTCGCACACTGCTCTCCACTGCCCCATCTAAACGAACGACTTCAGCTTTAATTCCCAGAGCATTAAGGCTGTGCTCAACAAGACCAGGATATGCAGTTGCTATTCGCTTTCCTGCAATGTCTTTCAATGACCAATCTGTATCGATGGGTACGGCGAATCGAAATGTGGAAACGCCAAAATCTAAAGACAAAATTTCTTCGGCCTGTGCTCCTGAATCAATCAAAAGATCGCGTCCGGTTATTCCAGCTTCCAACTCCCCTGATCCAACATATACAGCGATATCGCGAGGTCGTAGATAGTAAAACTCGACACTATTGTCATTATCGATCAGAACAAGATCGCGAGTATCTGATCGTTGGCGATATCCTGCTTCCTTTAGAATCTGAATCGAACTATCTGCCAATGAGCCTTTGTTCGGAACCGCTATTCTCAACATAGATTCCTCCTACAGAAACTTATAAATGTCGTTGATGGAAAGTCCTCGTGCCAGCATCAATGTCTGTAGGTGATAAATCAACTGACTGATTTCTTCTGCGAGAGCTTCATCAGATTCATGTTCTGCGGCGAGCCAGACCTCCCCAGCTTCTTCGAGAATCTTTTTACCGATACTGTGAATCCCAGAGTCAAGGGCAGCTACGGTGCCAGAACCTTCTGGACGGTTTGCTGCTTTCTCGCTCAATTCTGCCCATAAACTCTCAAAGGTTTTCATGCTCAAAGTTTACTAGAGACTCACTTATTCCCGCAGGCAGTTGCAAACTCTCGCAACGAGA
>B570J13893_100078_pt1 | contig 7754 bp, 18 predicted proteins | sample LakMenepilimnion_3_FD_13893 | JGI IMG/M metagenome (IMG submission 13893) | reverse complement strand
TAAATTTTCCAACATCTAACGCTAGTAAACCACCTGCCGTTATATTCCCTAGATTCGATATTAATCGAGCAGGTAATGGTGTGACCTATTTGATAGTCTTGCAGCCTGCTTATTGCTTTCTCGCTTACCTCAATAGCGATTAACTTTGGGTAAGTTTCTGCCGTTTCTACTACAATAGTCTGTTTTTGCCATGCCTTGCCTGACTTTGTTTCGCCTGATTCTAATGGTAGAATCTGTTTTAAAATTCCCTGAATTTCCATCTGTTTATTTATTTAAAGTGTGTTTATCAATTTAAGCATCATTTCGTGCGCTATTTCTACTTTAGCTAGTATTTGGTCTATTCGTTCCTGATTGCGCTCTATTTCGATTAAATGGTAGCTACGTTTGGAATCTTTAAAGCGTGGGTCATAACTCATAAAGTAACACGAATCAGAATCGCATAGGTAAAGGTTAGTTTGTATCTGGTCGTAATATTTAGGCAGTTCACTCTGAAAGTTCTTAGCGTTTACAAATGCCTTGTAATATAGATGTGTGTCTGAATTAGGGCATTTTATTTCTACTATCTTTTTTTGGCTTGTCAAAATCATATCAGGCGTTCCACCTAACTTGCCATTAGTAAAGAATACAAAGCCACCTGAAGAAGTGTAAATCACATCTTCGCTCGCAGGGTTAAGGTTTAATAACTCGCATAGTCTGAACGCTGCTTCGGGTTCGTTTTCTTTGCCCCAATCCATTTCGCTATTATAGAACTTAGGCTTAGGACTATCAAAATAGGCTGCAACCTTTTCTAATAAGTAGGTAATCGCTCCATCACTTAATAGCCTGCCCTCTGCTTGTGCTTTCTTAGTTGGTTCAGCCATTAGTCTGTTAACCTCTGAGGCTGTAAATTGGTCTTTGCGATGGTGTAACCAATCGGTTTCTGTTTCAAATACGAATCTTTTAATCATGGTTTAGTTTAGTTTTATTGTTTCCGAATTTGTTTTGTAGGTTAGTATCTGGTGCAAACCCCATTGTATCTTTTCGGTTTAAATCTCTACCGAATAGCTTTCCTATTTTTTCACTTGCATCCTTTATTGCGTAAGATTCTGCAATAGGTAGTGCCATCATTACTGCGCCTTTATTGATTGCGCCTAAATCTGCCGCACTTGCACCTGCTTTGGTTTGTAATTCCTGCGCCCCTAATCCATCTTGAAACTCCCATGCTCCAGATGCAGGATTAAGGTAGTGTAAACGGATGCAAACATAAACAGCATTAAACATTACACCCTCACGCAATACCTCAACTCTAGGGTTCTTAAATATCTTTTGCAGCAAGGTTTCAATAATACCAATAGGGATGTATCTTGAATTGCCTGCGTATTGATTAACTTTTATCCATTCTTTTTTTGGTTCTTGGTTCATTAACCAATTAAATGAATCTTGCTTAAATGCCTTTTCGGCTGCCTCAACTTCGTAAATCTCGGATAAGGTTGGTAGTTTGTTTTCCATTTAGATAGTGTTAGGATGGTCAGTAATAGTTGGGAACATAATTTCTTTAGCTTGCGTAAACCCATCCAACTCAGCCGACTTGATAAGCAGGTTAATGTTACCTGTTAAAGTGCCTAGTGGGATGTTACTGCCGCTATCAATAATCTGCTTGATTAAAACGGCTTTGATTGATTCTGTGTTAGTCATTGTTGTTAGTTGTTAGTTGTGCAAATATAGTTAATTACTTTTATTATGCAATAATTATTTTACTATTTATTAGAAATAAGTTGAACCAAGTTTATCTAAATAGTTTAACTGGTTTATTTCGTTCTGCCTTATCGCCCAAGCAGCATCTATTTTGTCCGCTAGTTCTGGATGTAACACAACCGCTTTGATTTTCTTTAGTGCTTCTATTGCCGTTGGGCAGTTAGCCTCATAAACTCTGTCTATCAAGTCAGATTCAACGTAATCTAGTAGGGCTTGGTGCTTCTTTGCGTCATCAATTATGTATTCCATTTTTCTTATTATAAAAGTTTGTCAATAAAGTTTCGTATTTAGTCGCTTCAAGACTTGCTAAGTGCCAGTCTTCTTTAATCTTGGTTAGCAAAGTGAAGTCTTCATCCGTGCTATTGGCTGAGTTGCAAACTTTGATTTGCTTTCCGTACTTATTGTAAAGTCTGATAGTCTTCTCAGTTGACTTCTTAATGTTGGTAAGAATTTCCGTGCGTGTCATAGCTTAGTTATTATTCATGTTTTGAAGTAACTCCCGATAACTCACTTTGCCTTTCTCGCCTCTCATGTACTTGCACGCTCTGAATAGTTGGTTGCGTGTCATGCCGTTGCGTTTAATGAAGTCTTGGCGTTCTTTCCTAGCTTCCTTGCCAACTATTAAGGCAAGCAGCGTTAATGTAAATAGCCACATCATATTTGCTCCTTTTTTAAAAGCATCTCAATAGCCTCGTTGTGTAGGTCAGCGATTGAAACGATAGGTTCAGAATCTGCTTTGATTTTGTTGCGCCTTACTTGAAGGTTTTGCAGCCTATTTGGTAGGTCTACATTGAGTAGCGTTGTTGCCACTTTACGTTTTGGTTTAGTTATGTTTGCCATTTTATAAGTATGTTATTGTGTTTTCTTTCTTAGTCTTCTTAGATGCTTTGTTGTTTGCTTCTACATAGTTGCAGAATATGCTAGTTAAAATAGCCATGCAAGTGAGTGTGATTAGTGTTGCCATTGGTTAACGTTGTTGAATTTGCAATACCTCAAAATTAACATCACCATTGAAAGGGCATTTGCCTTTGTACTTTTCTTGCCACCTATTATTTATCTCGTCACAAGTGCTTGCTAAGTTAGTTTCACTTGGCATTAAATGAGTAGTTGTATATGGCTTTTGATTTACTCCAAGCCAAACTCTTTGGGCTTTATAGGTTACAAAAAATTGACCTACTACTTTGGTGTTATCACCTCTTTTTGAAATTATTGTTGTCATTGTTTTGATTGTTAATTGTAGGACAAAAGTAAAATAATTATTTAACTATGCAAAATAAATATTTATGTATTGCGTAACTAACTGAAAAACAAAGGATTATTTTTTTATAGTAAGCACTATAACCGCTCCAAATAAGGCAGCGAATAGCAACCACCACCACTTAAAAGGATGTGGTTTGGGTTGAAGTGTAGGTATTTTTACCGATTTGGTGATATAAATTGTGTCGCCAATGCACTGACCATCTATGTAAGTAGTATCGTTTACTCTGTAATACTTAATTTGCAGCCTATCCTTTATGATAGTAATAGTATCGCCCTTGTAAACGAATGCCGTGTCTTTGCGGATAGTTTCGGTGCGGATAGTATCGTGAAGCGTTACCTCTAAAGTGTCTGTTGTGCAGAATTTCTCAATAGCACGTTTTTTTGTGTAGCAACTTACTAAGGTTGTAAGGGCTAATAATATGTATAAATTTTTCATTATTCAATAGTCTTTAATCCCCACATTAAGTTTACCCAAAGCATTTCTTTTCTAGCTTGAACGTGAGTAATCTTTAATTTCTTGGATAAGTATTTTACGCCTTGCTCAATCCATTCGTGATTTTGCTCTAAGGTCATAGTATATTCGTTATACCAAGCATCTTTACGCCCAACAATATCATCATAAGACACATTATGTTTGCTAATGGAAAACATAAGATTAATCAAATCAATAACAGCTTGTTTGCGTTTCTCTTTCATCGTATCTTCTTATTGATTATCTTCTTATTGTTAACCTCAAAGTCACCTGTTATAGGGTCTTTGGTTACGATTGCAAAGCCTTGATTGTGTTTGCTGACTTGCGGGTTGTAGTCTGGCGTTATCGTTGTCATAGCACCAATAGAAAAGCATCCTAAGACGTTGCCATTCATGTCTGATTCCATGTGTTCAGAGGTTCTATGAACGTGACTTATAAGTGTTGATGTGTTTGTTTTGGTAAATACTCCCCTTGCAGGGCTTACGGGTGCAAATATGCCCTTAACAATGTGATGTCCGTGTGCAATGTTTAGTTTGCCAAACTTCATAAACCTATAATCTTGAACGTAATCAATCTTCATGTCTTCTAGCATCAATAACTTTTCTAACTTATTGTTAAGATAAAGTTCAGGTGCTTGCCTTATAACATAATCCTCAATTCTCTTGTCGTGGTTACCTGCGTGAAAAACTATTTTTACATCCATAACTTTAAGCATCCAAGCTAACAAGTTTTTAACTCCTTCTATCTGCTCCATTACTCGCATCTCGTTTGGTTTACTAACGAATCTTGATATGGTATTAAAGTCTAAGCTATCTCCATTTATAATTATGCAGTCTACGCCCTCATTAAAGCCGTATTCTAACGCTAAAGTTAACGAATCAATGTCTGTATAGGGATAATGAAAATCGCCCACTACAAGTGCCTTATTGTGATTCTCTCCAAATACATAAGGTGTTTTGTCTTCTTGGGTTCTTAGGTCTAAATCGTACTTTGCACGTTCAGCGTTTAACTTTTCTAAGAAGATAGGAATTTTCTCTGAGATTTCTTTATTTCTTTTCACCGCTGATTTGCCTTGAACGTATCTGATAGAAGCCCTTGCATCCTCCAAGTCTTTAAACAACATTGGATATTTATTTAAAAGAACTTTTGCAAGCGTTCTGTTTGAGGTAATTGTCGGATTTTCCAACATTACTTCTTGAGCCAATTCTGATTTAGTCTTCTTCTTCATGGGTTACGTCAAATATTTCTGCGTGAATTTCCGAAATGTAATAGTCTAAAACGTCTAAAGCCTTACGTTTAATTCTGTTCTTTTGCTCCTGCCCTTTCTTATCGTATGGGTCAACATATTCAATAGCAGTCAAAGCAGAATGGCATTGATTGATTACCTCAGCCCTTGTGTCGTAATCTTCGTAGAATAATTCTTCCGCTTCTTCTTCTTCCATTCTACCTTATCAAAGTGTAGTAAATTGAAAACAATGCGCCCCAAATAACATAAATGATTAACGTATACCAAGTGAAGCCGAATATGGCAATCAAAAAAGAAAGAATCATAATCATTTTTGCAAACTTGTATAATTCGGTAAACATTACTAAAACTGTGCCTGCTAATAATTCCGCTAACCAATCGGGAATAAACTGCGATAACCAATCTGCAAAGGCGTGTTTTGTTTTCCAACCATCACGGCTAAACCACATACCATGCTTTGCAAATGAATCATTGCTCATTATGGCATCCATAACTGCGTTTGAAGCGATTGTAAGTACTAATAAAAAGTAAATCATTCTGATTGAGATTTGCGTTGTAAGAATCCAAATAAGTTTTTAAGTAAATCAACTCCCGTAATTGCTTCAATGTTTTCTCTCATAGATTGCAACTCGCTTAAAGCAATCATAGCAATCACAGGTTTTACCAATGGAATCTGGTCACCAAAATAAACCTCACATAATCTAACTGCTGCGATTGCAACTAAGTAACTCGATGCCGTGTAGAACTTTTTAACCATTGCTCGGCTGCTTAATGTTCCTAGTTTATGGCTCTTTATAATGCCTGTAATCCAATCGAACATAACCAAACCTCCCACAAGTAATAGAGAGGTTAAAATAGGGGTTAAATAGGCTATTAAGCCAGTTGTTAAGTAGACTAAGTATTTGTCTTTCATTTTACTTTGAGTAAGGGGTATAAGTAGTTTTGCCATTTACCTTTTTAGCAACTAATATTTGTTTTCTTTGTGACCTATTTGCAGCAAAAGAAACGTGAACCCAATCAGGATTAGCATCTGTTCCAAATTCCCAAATCATTTGGTCAAAATTTAAGTTGTCTTTAATATAGTTGAATATCTGAGCATTGGTAATGTCAGTTCCATCCATATCAATATCAATCGCTTCACCTGAGCAATGCTGACTTGACAATGAACCACCGATGGCTTTGTTTAACTCTGCGCTTCTGTAACCTGAACTGATAATAATAGGCTTGCCAAAGTGTTCACGAATTGGTTGAAATATATTTGCAGCTAACTTTTTAAAGTTTTCGATATGCTCTGGTGTTGGCATATTGCTTATGCCTCTACGTTTTGCGGTTTCGCTTCTAGTTACTTCGGCTAATGAAAGATTAGTACTTAATTGCATATTTATTTTGTTTGATTATCTGAGGTTGCGTATTTGATACCCATAATAGTTCCGACAATAGAGAATGCGTTTGTCAACAAAACACTAAACATATTACTCCAAGTTGAGCCGATTATCTGAGTATCTTTATTTGATAAGATAGCAAAGGAATACATGAGAGTTGTAATGAAGCCCACACTCATAATGACAAATAAAGCACTTTTCACAATCACTTTAATCAGTTCGTTTTGGCTTTTCTTAATACTTGCGTCTAGGTCGTTTAAAGCTGCATCCTTTTCTATTTCAATAGCTTCCTTTAATTTGTTTGAGTTCTCTAATTCTGCTTGTAAAGTTGCGGATAATTCATCAATCTTTTTTTTACTTACAACCATCTGAGAAATATCGGTTGCAATCTTCATTATTTTAGTGATGTTTCCGTCTTCATCAAAGATTGGGTTATAGGTAGCCTGCAAATAAATTGGGCTACCATCAACTTTTTTCCTTTCAAACTCCCCTTCGAAGAACTTTCCGCTTCGTAGCACTTCCCAAAACTTTACATATTCTTCCGACTTACCATACTCGTAATCAACAAAGATAGAGTGATGCTTGCCAATTAGCTTGTCATGCTCATCTTCTTGAAAGCCCATAGCCTTTAAAAAGATTGCATTCACGCCAAGAATAAAGCCGTTAAGGTCAAAGTAGATAATAGCATTGCTGCGATTAATTGCTTCTAGTCTGCTTAAAAGTTCTTCTTTAGGTAAGTTTCTCATTTTACTACTTTACTACTTCTGCTTCTTCAGCACTGTTTTCTTTGATTTGTGATTCAAACTCAGTTTTTAATTTTAAGATTAAATCAATAGAATGTTTAGCTGGCAATTCTGCCAAACCTGATAGAATCATTTGTGCTTCTTGCTCGCTTACGTTAATTGTTAGTTTCATGTGTGTTTTGGTTTATGGTATAATTGTAAATGTTACTTCTGGATAGTCGGCTTCTAAACCAGCTAATACTGCGTTTTGAATTTCCTCGAATGAAGGATTAGCTAAAGTGTACTCATAAGTTCCAATTTGAGCAATAGCGTTGAAACTTTCGGTTTCGCCTTGCGTTACAATTTTACCTACTTGAGCAACTCCAATAGTAGGCACAAACTTTGAATTTGAGTTCATGTAAACGTTGATTAATGGATTTGCATATTCCGTAACTCCATTTGAATCTTTGATGATTCCTAAACTTTGTATCATTTTTATATTTATTAAATTGTTTTTATTTAGCTACCCAACCTGTATTACCTGTTCCACTTTCTTTAACGTAAAAAGAAGTTCCTGCGCCACCGTCTGACCTCATAAATATAGAACCTACTGGAGCAGCAACTGCGCCTTCTGGAGTTCCAGCCCCTTGACAAACTGCTGGCTTTGATGTTGTGCCAAAGTGTATTTTAGAAAAATCATTTGCTGAATCATTTTGCAAAAGCATTTCACCATCATTTGGATTTTTAATCCTTAATCCACCACCTACTTTTACACCATTTGAACCACTAGCAAAACTAGCGTAACTTGCAAAAAAACCATCTATTCCAGTACAATTACCATCATTGTCAACTTTAAATCGAGTAGCAGTTCCTGCTCCATTTTGCAATAAAATAATATCATTAGTCCCGTCACCCCTTACATGAAGTCTTGCGCTTGC
>B570J13893_100072_pt1 | contig 8070 bp, 10 predicted proteins | sample LakMenepilimnion_3_FD_13893 | JGI IMG/M metagenome (IMG submission 13893) | reverse complement strand
AGCTCAGCTTGGTAGAGCAAGCGGCTCATAATCGCTGTGTCGTGGGTTCAAATCCCGCCTCCGCTACTAGTTCAACAAGCGTGAATTTCGCGCTACGAGATGGCTCAGGTAACCTAAGCCCCTCGCAATCGACAGAAGGAGTAAGACCATGGCAAGCAAGAGTGCGGACGTACGTCCAAAGATCACCATGGCATGCGTGGATTGCAAAGAGCGTAACTACATTACAAAGAAGAACCGCCGCAACGATCCAGACCGTATGGAACTCAAGAAGTTCTGTCCACGTTGCAAGTCTTCAACTCTTCACCGCGAAACTCGCTAATGATCAATCCCGATTCGGTCGGGCGCACCTTTGAAGGTGCAGGATCTGTAACTGTTACTCAATCTGAAATAGATGCATTTTGTGCTGTCATTTCAGAAACCAATACAACTGTTGCTCCACCTACATTTTCAATTCGAATTTCCTTGTCCCAATATGAATCAATTCTGACCCAACCTGAAATTGGTGTTGATTGGACTCGCTTAGTCCACGGTGATCAAAAGTTTGAGATCTTTCGCCCCATAGTTGCTGGCGATGTGTTTAAGTGTTCAGCGACAATCGAAACACTTCGAGTGGCTGCAGGAAATGAAATTGTTTCTGTGCGCTCTGATTTACATAATGGCACCGAACTAGTCGTTTCTTCCTGGTCAACTTTGGTGGTGCGGGCATGATTGAAGTTGGGACTGTTTTAGAAGAGCACATCTATTATCTTGATCGCGCAATGCTTAAAGCCTATGCCGATGCAAGTGGGGATCAGAACCCAATTCATCAGAATGAAGAGTTCGCACTTTCTGTTGGACTTCCCAATGTCATTGCACATGGCATGCTCACAATGGCTTTAGTGGGAAAGTATGTAACTGATTGGGCTGGCGGGGCAGCTGCAGTTAAAGAGTATTCAGCCCGCTTTGTTAAGCCAGTGATTGTGCCGGCAGATCAAAAGGTTGATTTAACAGTCTCAGCAACAGTTTCAGAGATTGATGGGGATCGCATTTCAATAACTCTAAGCGCTACATCTGCGGGTATAAAGGTTCTAGGTATGGCTAAAGCGGTAGTGATTAAGTGAGCATTCCAGATTCAGTTACTGCCTTGGCACAGGCTCGCATGGATGCACGTGCTGCAAAAGATTTTGCATTAGCCGATAAGTATCGTGATGAATTACTGCAGGCAGGATTTGAAGTCGTAGATGTTGCAGGCGGATATGAGTTAAAACCAAAGAAGCCATACATAACTCTTGCCTACCCACGAGATATCCGCACCATAGACCTAGAAAAAGATGTCACTGTTGGATTAATCGTTGATGGCTTTACTGAAGATGCCTTAGAAACGGTAAAGGGTATTAAGGCAAATAGCGATTGTGATGTTGTAATAATTTCTATCGGTGATGCTGGTTCATTGTTCGAGCAAATGGATAAGCGCACCTATCTAATTTCAGTCAATCCAGGGGCAGCATGGGGAGATTGCGCAAATGTATTTCTAGAAAAAGTTCAGAGTAAGTATGTAATCATCATGGATCCGTCAACGCGCTTTACAGGAGACGCAGTTACTCCGGCTGTCCAAGAACTTGAAAAAGGGGAGTACGTGGCTGTTGGTTGGCGTGGGGGATTAGTTAATACTGAGGATCAATGGCGAAGTGTTGACGACAAGGGCCCTGGCGAAGTTGATGTTCTATTTTCGTATTTCATGGCATTTAATCGCTTAGCGATGATTGAGGTGGGGGGATTTAATCCACGTGCTTTGTATTATCGAAACGCAGACATTGAATACTCACTAAAGATTCGCCAAGCAGGTGGCAAGTTGCTTCAAATGGAGTTGCCTCTCACGCAAGAGCGTCATCATGGGTATCACGATGCAGATCCTGAATACCGTGAAGTTCAGTCAAAGAAGAATTACGATCGCATCCTCGATAAGTATCGAGGTAAAAGCGCAATTTTGTCCCCGCGCAGGTAGCCTTTCCACATGACCGAGTTATCCAAATACACCAGCTTGCGCGTGGGTGGCCCGGCTACCAAAATCGTTCAGGTTTCTACAGAGGCACAAATAATCGCTGCCATTGAAGAGGCAGGTGATACGCCAATTTTGATCATGGGCGGTGGCACCAATGTTCTGATTGCAGATAAGGGCTTTGAAGGAACCGTTATTCGAATCTCCAACAATTCTGTGCAATCTGAAGTTGATGCATGCAGTGGTGCCACGTTAACAATTGGTGCTGGTGAAGACTGGGATTCTTTTGTTCAAACCACAATTAATAGTGGATTCGCAGGACTTGAAACATTAAGTGGGATTCCTGGGACAGTTGGTGCTGCGCCAATCCAAAACATCGGTGCATATGGCCACGAAGTTTCTGAATTTATAACTCGTGTCCGTACTTATGATCGTCAACTAAAAGAGATCTACACATTCACAAACAGTCAATGTGAGTTCACTTATCGAAATTCATATTTCAAAGCGCACCCTGGACGGTATGTGGTGCTTGAAGTTCAATTCCAACTTCGCATTGGTGAGTTCAGTGATCCAATTACTTACCTTGAGCTGTCAAAGAAATTAGGAATTGAGCCAGGAGATAAGGCTTCAGTTATTGCTACGCGAGCTGCTGTCCTTGAACTTCGTGCAAGTAAAGGAATGTTGTTATCACCAGACGACCGAGATTCATGGTCTGCGGGTTCATTTTTTACTAATCCAATTATTTCTCAGCAAGCAGCAGATGCACTGCCGGATGCTGCTCCTAAGTGGCCTCTTAACGATGGTCGTGTAAAGATTTCTGCTGCATGGCTAATAGAAAATGCAGGGATGCATAAGGGCGATGAAGTTGGGGGCGCAAGAATTTCTACAAAGCATGTTCTTGCATTGACTAACTCAGGTCATGCAACGGCTGCAGATATTGCCGAGCTTGCAAGACGTGCGCGCGATCAAGTAAGAGAGGTCTTTGGAATAACCCTTGAAGCAGAGGTAAATCTGATTGGAATCGAGATTTAACCTTCTGTAATTAGCTTCTTAATGCGACCAATACCTTCAACAATATCTTCATCACTGGTTGCGTATGAAAAACGTAAGTACCCAGAAGGACCAAAAGCTTCACCTGGAACTGCGGCAACTTCAACCTCTTCAAGCAGCAGGGTTGCTAACTCTGCTGATGTTGTTGGGGTTTTACCCCGAATAGTTGTGCCAAGGACGCCCTTGACGGATGGGTACACATAAAACGCACCGGTAGGTGTTGGGCATTCAAATCCTGGAATTTCGTTTAGTAAATCAACAATAAGTTTGCGTCGTCGGTTGAATGCTTCACCCATAGTGTGAACAGCATCCAGGTTTCCAGTCAGGGCTGCGATTGCTGCACGTTGTGAAACATTTGAAACATTTGACGATAAGTGAGACTGTAGATTTGTTGCAGCCTTAATTACATCTTTAGGTCCGATCATCCAACCCACACGCCAACCTGTCATTGCGTATGTCTTTGCAACACCGTTAATGATGATGCATGTATCTGCAATCGCAGGAACTAAAACTGGAAGTGATGGTGCGGTCGCACCGTCGTATAACAAGTGCTCATAAATTTCATCACTAATGATCCAGATGTTGTTCTTCACAGCCCATTCACCAATTGCTTTGACTTGTTCTGGTGAATAAACAGAACCAGTTGGATTAGAAGGGGAGCAGAAAAGTAACGCCTTTGTCTTTGGTGTGCGAGCAGCTTCAAGTTGTTCAACCGACACCAAGTAGTTTTGAGTTTCATCAGCAAAGATTTCAACTGAAACTCCACCAGCTAATTTGATGCACTCTGGGTATGTGGTCCAAAATGGAGATGGAAGTAGCACTTCATCGCCGGGATCAATGATTGTTGCAAATGCTTGATAAACAGATTGCTTTCCACCATTTGTGACCAAAACTTGGTCAGCGGTAATCTCATAATTACTATCACGCTTTGTCTTGGCAACAATTGCATCTCGTAGATCAGGTAAACCTGGCGTTGGTGAGTAGCGATGATTTGCCACAACCTTTGTCGCTGCAGCTGCTGCTTCAACGATGTAATCAGGAGTTGGGAAATCCGGTTCACCGGCTCCAAAACCAATTACTGGACGACCAGCTGCTTTGAGTGCCTTTGCTTTTGCATCAACGGCCAAGGTGGCTGATTCTGCGATGGCCGCGATTCGGGCTGAGATACGTGGAGTCATGGGCGTAAGTCTGCCGTATTCCAAGCGCGAGTTAGACCTGAACCCCACCTTGCCTCTACACTTCGACGCTCACGAGGGTTTGCTTTTCCCTATGGTTTTGCCATGCTCTCGCGAAGGGCAGTAGCTCAATTGGCTAGAGTTGCCGTCTCCAAAGCGGCCGGTTGGGGGTTCGAGTCCCTCCTGCCCTGCAAGATGTTTGTGCACTACAAGATGTATCCGTGAAGTATCGAAAGGAATGACGATGACAGAGTCAGTTGAACAAGTAGCCGAGAAGCTCGGTCTATTTGCGCGCGTTGGACTTTTCTATCGCCAAGTTGTTTCTGAACTTCGCAAGGTTGTTTGGCCTACGCGCAATCAACTAACGACATACACAGCTGTCGTACTTGTATTCGTAATTTTCATCATTGCTGTTGTATCCCTCATCGACCTTGCTCTTGGAAGACTTGTCTTCTGGGTATTTGGATAAAGGAAAACAATGACTGAAGAACAGAACCTAGACGCCCCAAAGCTAGATGCTTTTGAGGCTGCGCTCGCTGCGAATGCAACAGAAATTTCTAATCCTGTTGTTGAAGAGGAAATTGTTGAAGCACCAGTAGCTTCAACTGAGCCAGAGCTTGCGCTCGCATCAGATGAAGATGGCGACATTGAATCAGATGAGAATGATCCAAATGCAGAGTTCCGTCGCACACTGCGCACAGCACTTGGTGACTGGTATGTGGTTCACTCATATGCAGGATATGAAAAGAAGGTTAAAGGCAATCTTCACAACCGTATTGCTTCATTAAATATGGAGGATTACATCTTCCAGATTGAAGTTCCTGAAGAAGAGGTAAAAGAACTTAAGAATGGCCAGTTCAAGATGGTTAAGCGCAACATCTACCCAGGCTATGTTCTTGTTCGCATGGATCTTACAGATGAATCATGGTCAGCAGTCCGTAACACTCCTGGTGTTACCGGTTTCGTTGGCAACGCTCACCACCCATCTCCATTGAGTATGGATGAAGTTGAAAAGATTCTTGCACCGCGTCCGCAGAAGAAGTCAGAGAAGGATCAAATCCGTCTCATCGATTTCGAGGTAGGCGAGTCAGTAACAGTTATGGATGGCCCTTTTGCAACGCTGCCAGCGTCGATCTCAGAGATCATGCCAGAGCAAGCAAAGCTCAAGGTTCTTGTTTCAATCTTCGGACGCGAAACACCTGTAGAGCTTTCATTCGGTCAAGTACAAAAGATTTAATTAGAAAACCAAGAAAAAGAGGAAAAAGAAATGGCACCAAAGAAGAAGGTAAGCGGCTTCATCAAGTTGCAGATTCAGGCTGGAGCAGCAACACCTGCGCCACCAGTTGGTCCTGCGCTAGGTCAGCATGGTGTCAACATCATGGAGTTCGTGAAGGCATATAACGATGCAACAGCATCACAAAAGGGCCAGATCATTCCTGTTGAGATCACTGTCTATGAAGATCGCTCATTCACATTCATCACTAAGACACCTCCTGCATCACGTTTGATCTTGAAGGCTGCTGGCGTTGAAAAGGGTTCAGCTGTTCCACACAAGACAAAGGTTGCAAACATCACCATGGCTCAGGTCAAGGAGATTGCAACTCAGAAGATGTCAGATCTGAATGCAAATGACATTGATGCAGCAGCAAAGATCATTGCGGGCACAGCTCGTTCAATGGGAATCACAGTAAACGGATAACTAACTTTCTCATCGCCAAATTGGCGATGAGATGTGGGAGAACCTCGCTGGTTCGCTAACCACAACCTTGGAAAGAATGAGGAAGAAATGAAGCGCTCAAAGAAATACTTAGCGGCAGCTGAAAAGGTGAAGAAAGATCACCTATACACACCGCTACAAGCAGTAACACTTGTTAAGGAAACTTCAACAGTTAAGTACGACGCATCTGTAGAAGTTGCACTTGTACTTGGTGTGGATCCTAAGAAAGCTGATCAAGCAATCCGTTCAACAGTTAACCTTCCTCACGGAACTGGTAAGACTGCTCGCGTTTTGGTTTTCGCGAACGGTGCAAATGCTGATGCAGCTCGCGCAGCAGGTGCTGACATCGTCGGTGGAGATGAACTCATTGAAGAAGTTTCAAAGGGCCGTCTTGATTACGACGCAGTAGTTTCAACACCAGATCTCATGGGTAAGGTCGGTCGCCTCGGAAAGGTTCTTGGACCTCGTGGCTTGATGCCAAACCCAAAGACAGGAACAGTTACAACAGATGTTGCCAAGGCTGTTGAAGATATCAAGGGTGGAAAGATTGAATTCCGCGTTGATAAGAACTCAAACCTTCACTTCCTAATCGGTAAGGCATCATTTACCGCAGAACAACTTGCAGATAACTATGCCGCTGCGATGGAAGAAGTACTTCGTGCCAAGCCAAACTCTTCAAAGGGTCGCTATGTGCAAAAGGCTGTAGTTTCAACGACGATGGGACCTGGAATCGCAATTGATCCAAACCTAGTTCGCGAACCAGCAGCTAACTAAGCATTAAATGGAGAAGGGCCTCGGCGTTACGCCGGGGCCCTTTTTAATTTCTCCCTCAAACTCACCAACCCCAATTAGAGTTATCCCATGGCATCAATCGTTGAAACCGCACCGCTTGTATTAAATGTTGGTGTTGTGTTGACCGCTGCAGCAACCATGGGTTTTGCTGCGAGAAAATTGGGTCTGCCATCAGTAATCGGATATTTAGTTACAGGACTTTTAGTATCTCCTTTTACCCCAGGCTTTGTTGCAGATAACAATCAACTCGCATTACTTGCAGACATTGGTGTTGTTTTACTTCTCTTTGAAGTAGGAATCGAATTAGACCTGCGAAAGATTACTCGTGAGCAGAAAGGACTTCTTTGGGGAGTCCCTGCTCAAATGGGATTTGGATTATTAGTCGGTACTCCTATTTTTCTTTGGCTAGGGATACCAATCTTTGGCGCACTTTTGATGTCCTTATCGATTGCAATGTCTTCGAGCGTTGTAATTGTAAACATCACGCGTAGTCCAAGACGTGCCACAGATACATCAACAGAAGAAGCTTTATTGGGTTGGTCTCTGATGCAAGATGTTGTTGGCGTTGCAATGGCAGCGGTCATCTTGGCACTCTTTGGAGCAGGTGAATCGTCATTGCTAACTGCAATTGGTGGATTGCTTGGATTTGGAATAATTGCAATTGGTGCATCTCGAATACTGCCGCGAGTCTTACGAGCTGTTCGTTGGGAAAAGGATTTGTTCTTAATCTATTCAGTCTCCTTCGGTCTTGTTCTAGCAGCCCTTGGAACCGTGGTCTTTGGAATTCCAATGGCACTTGCTGGCTTTGTTGCAGGGCTAGCGATTAACCAAAGCCGCGATACTGAAGAGGTGCGTAAAGTAATCCTGCCTTTTAGAGATCTATTTGCAGTCTTGTTCTTTGTTGTCATAGGTACTTTGATCGCACCACAAGAGCTTGCAGCAGCGTGGCCCTTTGCACTCTTAGTTCTAGCATTGATGATTTTGCTAAAAACACTTCCCACTTTGGCGCTGGCTAAAATCGCAAAGATGAATGTGCGCCCAACCCAGTTAGGAGTCGGCGTCAGCCAAATAGGAGAGTTCTCATTCGTACTTGGCTCGCTGGCCTTTGCAGAAGATGTGATCACCCGTTCACAATTTACTGGGCTACTGGTCGCGGTTGTCTTATCGATTACCGCCTCAACAATCCTCATTCGTAGACCTATAAAACACGCTTAATTTGACCCCGAAGGCCACCCACCTTTAGCCTTACGCCATAACCAAAGACCGCAGGTCTAGATCAACCGCAAGGTAGATCTAAATAAATGAGGAAATCTCAGCCCGCGTAGGTGATCATGGTAAATCCGTGGCGCTTACGCGTT
>B570J13893_100068_pt1 | contig 8120 bp, 7 predicted proteins | sample LakMenepilimnion_3_FD_13893 | JGI IMG/M metagenome (IMG submission 13893) | reverse complement strand
AACTACTGATGAGTCCTTAGCATCTGAACCACTAACTGTAATTCCATGTGAAAGTGAGATGCGCGCTAAACCGCTCATTCCTGCGCCACCAATACCTATGAAGTGAACGCGCTTACCAACAAGAGATTTGAGTGTGGGCTTATTCATTGCGTCTCCAGGGCATGTTTTCCTAGAGCTGCGATTTTTAAGGCAGCATCTGCATCCAGTGTTGAACCTTCCAATGGCGCAGAGCTACTGGATTTAAGAAGTGCATCTATATGAGTCTCTACATATGAAAGAGTAAATTGCTTTTGATCAATTACCTCTGCCCGTCCATCTGCAACTAATCCCTGTGCATTATGGAACTGTTCTCCATTTCCAATGGGTAGTGGCACAAAAAGAGCGTAACGTCCAAGAGCTCTAAATTCAGCACACGTAACCGCTCCGCTGCGGGCAATGATCAGATCAGCAGCTAAATAGGCATCTGCCATCTGCTCCACATATGCCACTGGACGATAGAGATCAGTAGCAGCTGGCAAAGTATTAGCGCGGCCCACTGAATGCATTATCGCAATACCTTTTTTACTAAACACAGGCACCGACTGCTCAATTACTTTATTAATAGCAACAGAGCCTTGTGAACCACCCATGACAAATACCAATGGCTGTGATGAATCAAAGCCCAAACGATTCTTGGCTTGTGCTCGAGCACTCTTCCAATCCGCGCCAGCCGCCTTAAGTCCATCTGCCACATCACTTCGAAGTGGCAAACCTGTAATCAAGGCACCTCTAAAAGCCCCCGCATTAACTCCATGTGCAACGGCTAAATAAGGCGTGAAAAGAGCGCCCAGTCGATTGGCCCAACCAGGCTTTGCATTTGCTTCATGAATAATCGTTGGAAGGCCAAGAAAGCGAGCTGCGATATATGCAGGTGCGCTGACATAGCCACCAAAGCCAATGAGTAAATCAGAGCCTTTCAATATTGTCCGGCAGGCCTTTACCGAAGCAACTAATTCAAAAGGAATTCTGGCCCATGTAAGTGATGGTGTTCTTGAGATTCTTACCTTGGGAATATTACTCACACTAAAACCAGCAGCAGGAATTAATGTATTTTCTAAACCTTTCGCTGTTCCTAAAAACGTAATCTCATCGTGAGGGTTCTGGCCCTTCCATACTCTTGCAACAGCCAATGCCGGTTCAATGTGGCCGGCGGTGCCACCGCCAGCAAGAACTATCGAAGCCATTTCGGAATTCCTGTTTTTTCTAACTCTTTATAAATTGCTGGATCTCTACGGGCAGCACCGATAACAAATGCGATTCCCATATAAGTAGCAATCAAGGCTGAACCTCCATAGGAAAGTAGTGGCAAAGTTACACCCACCACTGGAAGAACGCTGACTGCAGAGCCGATATTGAGCACGGTTTGAATACCTATCCAGCAACCAATGCCTGAACAGACATAGCGCACCATGGGATCTTGCGTGCGAAGTGCGATTCTAAAAATTGAAAACAAAAGTGTGGAAAGCATAAGCAAAGTTGCAATGGTTCCGAAAAGACCGAGCTCTTCGCCAATAACTGAAAAGATAAAGTCGGTGTGCGCTTCAGGTAGATTTCCCCACTTTTGGCGACTAGCACCAAGCCCAACACCAAATAAACCACCACTGGCTAGCCCCAAAAGGCTATGAGCAGGCTGCCAACCCACTGATTTGTATTGATCTTCAGCAAATGGATTAAGAAAAACTGAAAAGCGAGCAACGCGATATGGCGCAGAGATAATCAATGCCGCAATTCCTAAAAAGCCAACAGCTGAAATCGCTGCAAACAACTTGAGGTGCACTCCAGAAACCCAGAGCATTCCAGCCAATACGAAAGCAAACACTGATGCTGTTCCTAAATCTCTTCCTAGTAGAACCAAGAAGATGCAGAGTAAGAATGCTGGTGCAATCAATTTGAGAACATTGGCTTGGATATCTCCAGCGCTCTCACGTTTAGCCAAAATCGAGCCAGCCCACAAGATCATCAAGAACTTAGCGATTTCACTGGGTTGAACATCAACAAAGCCAAGTGAAATCCAGTTGTTATTACCATTCACGCTCTTACCAACTCCAGGCAGTTGCACAACTGCAAGTAATCCCACTGAAGCTAGAACACCAAAGCGGGCAAAGAATTTCCATTGAGCGAGTGAAAAGCGCGAGAGCGCCCATGCCATAGGAAGTGCCAGCACCAAGAATGTTAACTGGCGAAAGAGAATTGCCCAGGAAGCGCCCTTATTTTCAAGAGAATAAATAGATGAAGCAGAAAAAACCATAATCAGTCCAAAAACACTCAATACCAAAGTACTACCAACAAGCATGTAGTAAAGATTGATTGGTCGGGTGAATAGAGTGCTTCGCTTCTGTGCGCTCATTTATTCACGACCTTCTTGACTGCAGTTGCAAAGCGATCGCCGCGATCGGCATATGAGATGAATTGATCCATAGATGCACATGCCGGAGCCAAAAGAACAGTATCGCCAGCTTTGGCAAAGCCTTTGGCAGCCATTACAACTTTCTCCATTAACTCCTCGGATGAATCACCATCGATAAGAACACGTGGGACTTGTGGGCAATGCTTAATGAGTGCAGCTTCAATTAATCCTCTGTCGGTTCCAATCAGGATTGCAGCCTTAATTCGCTTGGCAGTGCGCTCTACTAACTCTTCCATCGTTGCACCTTTAGCTAATCCCCCAGCAATCCACACGACTGATTCATGTGAGAGAAGTGAGGCCGTTGCTGCGTGTGGGTTAGTTGCCTTGGAATCATCAACCCAGTTAATGGAATCAGCAGAGTGCACCGTTTCAATGCGGTGACGCCCTGGCCTGAACTCCTTGATAGCACTGCGAATATCCTCGTGAGAAACACCAACGGTTCGCGCCAGTGCTGCAGCGGCCAATGTATTTGAAACATTGTGCGGAATCGTTGGCTTTACCTCCACCAACTCGGCAAACATAGAAGCTTCTTGAGGATCTTGCACAAAAGCGCGATCTACTAAGAGCTCTTCTACTAAGCCAATCTCACCTGGTGCTGGAGTATCTAAACTATAAAAGACTTTTCTGCCCTGCCAATGGCTGGTGCGCTTTACTATTTCACCTTCATCAGCATTTAACACCGCTGTTGTTGCACGATCCAGAATCGTTAGTTTGGCCTTTGCATACTCATCAAAACTTCCATGCCAATCAATATGATCATCGGCAATGTTAAGGATTGCACTTGCCACAAATTGCGCCTGCTTTGACCAGTGCAGTTGAAAAGAGGAAAGCTCAAGAACTAGTACTTCAAATGCATCAGCGCGATCGACAACCTCAATAACAGTCTCACCAACGTTGCCACATGCAGTTGCCTTTAAGCCACCCCGCTTTAACATCGCTGCGACCATCTCAACTGTCGTCGTCTTGCCATTAGTGCCAGTCAGTGCCAGCCACTTTTGCCCCGGTGCAATCTCACTCTTTATCTGCCACGCCAAATCAACTTCATTAAGAAGCGACAAACCAGATGCCTTTGCCGCAACAACAAGTGGATGATCTTGGCGCCAGCCTGGTGAAACAACTACTGAATCAAAATCTTTGATCACTACATCTTTTGCGCCAATAACTCTGTGTTCTGATTGAGCGGCTGGGTTTTCATCAGCCATGCTGACAACTGCCCCTCTTTTTGTAAGGGAACGGGCAACAGCATTTCCCGTGACACCTGCGCCAAGAATAAGAATTCTCTGGCCATCAAAAGAGAGTGGCATGGATTTTACTTAGCTACCCACTGTGCATAAAACAGACCCAGACCACCTGCAACGCAGAGTCCAGCAATAATCCAGAAACGAATAACAACAGTTATCTCAGCCCAACCTTTTAACTCAAAGTGATGATGAAGGGGCGCCATACGAAAGACTCTTTTTCCACCACTGAGCTTGAAATACAGAGTTTGGATAACCACTGACATGGTGACAATTACAAATAATCCGCCCAGTGGAATCAAGAGCAGTTCAACTCGAAGCGTTGTTGCAAAGCCAGCAATAGCAGCTCCTAGGGCCAATGAACCTGTGTCGCCCATAATGATTTTGGCTGGGGCGGTATTCCACCAAAGAAAACCTGTGCAACCTCCAGCAAATGCTGCGGCAAGAACAGCTAGGTCAAGTGGGTCTCGAACTTGGTAACAGTTAGCTGTTGTTATCCCACTTACTGAGCAACTTTGGCCAAACTCCCACACACCGATTAATACAAAAGCCAGGAAAGTCATGATGGTTGCACCTGTTGCTAATCCATCTAGACCATCGGTTAAATTCACTCCATTACTTGCCGACATCACCATCAGGATTACAAAAGCAATAACTAAACCTGTGCCAAGGTAGATAGTGGTTTCTTTAACCGTTGAGAGGTATTGGGAAATAGGAGTGAGTTTGTACTGATCAGCAAACTGCAGACCCGCATAGCCAAAGACACCCGCTAGCTGCTTGTGCCAAAAGCTTGTAGCGTCCCTTAAGTCCGCGAGAGTTTTGACGCGAAACTTTGAGCCAATCATCGAGGAACCCAACAAAACCTAAACCAACAACCAAACCAATTACTAATAGCGCTGAAGCCGTCATTGGAGTGCCTGAAACAAGGTGGGCCATGAGATAGCCGAAAATTGCAGCGAGAATAAAAATAATGCCACCCATAGTTGGCGTGCCATGCTTTGTCTTATGTGTTGATGGACCGTCGTCTCGAATGATTTGACCATAACCACGAGCTGCAAGGATTCGAATTAATACCTTTGTACCAAAGAGGGCAAAGGCCAGAGCAAAGGCTCCAGCGATAAGAATCTGTCTCATGAATCCACTCCACTCTTTTCTTTCCAGGCACGTTCTAGTGATTCTGCAAGAACCTCAAAACCTTGTGACCTAGATGCTTTTACAAGAACAACATCACCAGGTGCGAAGTACTCCACTAAATCAATCGCTGACTCAATCGTTGGGCGTTGGTGAATCACCATTGCGCCAACTGGTTCTCCATATTCAGGAGCGTTGATTTCAACTAAATGATCAATTCCTAATTCAACCGCAAGTGCGCCTATTGCAGCGCTCTGTGGTGCCTGTGTCTGGCCAAGTTCATTCATCTTTCCAACAAATGCCCATGCCGAGCCGCCACGTTCTTGAGCAAAGAGAACTAGTGCGCGCATAGCTGCACTCATCGATTCTGGATTAGCGTTATAGGCATCATTAATGATCAGTAAATCAGCGCTTTCGTGCAGTTCCATGCGCCACTTACTCGATATTTCAGCAGTTGAAAGTGAACTAGCGATTAATTCCAGCGGAAGAGAGAGTGCAGTGCCAACTGCTGCAACTGCAAGCGCGTTAGATACTTGATGTGCACCTACCGCGCGCATTCCAACGGCATCTCGCCCAGCAGGTGTTACTAAATCAAAGTGTGGTCGTCCCTCTCGCATCTCTATATCTGCAGCTCTTACTTGAATGTCTGCGCTCTCACCAAAGAGAATTACTTCACCTTGATGCAATGAAGCCATCTTGGGCGTGAACTCATCATATGTTCCTAGGATCGCAACTCCATCTTTGCCTAGAGACTCAATGAGTTCGCCCTTAGTTTTGGCAATAATCTCACGAGAGCCAAACTCACCAATATGGGCAGTCCCAACTGTTAGAACAACTCCTATGTTTGGCTTTGCAATCTCACACAACCGAGCAATGTCGCCCATGTGCCGTGCACCCATCTCAAGAATACAAAAGCGGGTGCGATCATCACACTCAAGTAAAGTGATAGGCAGACCTAAATCGTTATTAAATGAACCTGCCGGTGCAACAGTTGGACCAACTGCGCCCAACATATGAGTTAAAAGATCTTTAGTACTTGTCTTTCCTTGTGATCCTGTAATCCCAATAACAATAAGTTTGTCTAAACGCTTTCGAACAAATGCAGCCAGGATAGACAAGGCCTCAAGTACATCTTTGACAACGATGCATGGGCCATCTATGCGCTGAGATGTAAGAGAAAACATTGAACCATTTCGATACGCATCAGCTGCAAACTCATGGCCATCAGCGTTTTCACCTTTGAGGGCTAGAAAGAAACAACCCGGTGTTGCTAGGCGAGAATCAAAGACCGGCGCTTTTGAAACAAGTAAATCCTTATCGCAAAAGACTTCCCCGCCAACTAAAAGCGCTATTTCTCCAGCGGTTAAAGTGATCATTTCTTATCTTCAATCGCTTTAGCTAACTCAATGCGATCATCGAATTCATGAATCTGTCCATTAATTTCCTGACCCTTTTCATGACCCTTACCTAAAACCATCACAACATCGCCAGCCTTTGCCAGATTGACCGCTGTGCGAATGGCCTGTGCTCTATCAACAATTACTTCACTAGGTGGGAGCACATCAATATCTAAAACCATCTGAACCAGAATCTCTTCAGGCTTCTCAGAACGGGGATTATCACTGGTGTAGATAGCNATATCNGCGCCNTNATGGAGTGCTTGACCCATCAAGGTGCGCTTTGTTTTATCTCTATCTCCCCCGCAACCGAGCACGGCAATTACTTTTCCATCAGTTATCTCTGCCGCTGCTTCCAATACTCGCTTTACTGCATCTGGTGAGTGCGCATAGTCAACGAGTGCTGTGAAGTTTTGTCCAAGGCGCACAGCCTCTAATCGCCCAGCAGCGCCTGTGAGTGTTGGCAAGATTGCAGCGATATCAATGGGATCAATTCCACTTTCTACTGCAATTGCTACTGCCATCAAAAGATTGTCGTAATTAAATCCACCATGCAAAACAGTCTTTCCTTCAATAAGAATTCCGCCGCTTCCGCGAATGGAGACTGAAGCACCAACATAATCTGATGCGATCGATGCATAGTGCCACGTGGCGCTTGTATCTAATCGAGACAAAGTAACCACAGGTAGCTCTGTTTGTGCCGCAAGACGCTTTCCATAAGGATCATCAAGATTGATAACTGCTAAATCTGCATATTCAAATGTAAATAGCTTGGCCTTTGCTGCAAAGTAATCTTCCATGTCTTTATGGAAATCTAAGTGGTCTTGGGAAAGATTTGTGAAGCCAACGACAGCAAAGTGGCTGCCACGAATTCGCTCTAAAGTAATTGCGTGGCTAGAAACTTCCATGATGAGGTTGCGCATATGGCGCTCACGCATGACCGCAGAAAGAGCCTGCAAATCAGAGCTTTCAGGGGTTGTGCGCTTACTAGCAATGCTTTCAACGCCAATACGAGTTTCAACCGTTCCAATCAGCCCACTATCTCTTCCAGCAGCGGTCATGATTTGGTGAAGCAAAGTAGTAACTGTGGTTTTGCCATTGGTGCCTGTAACACCAACGCTATAGAGATCGCGCATTGGCTCGGAGTAAAACCAAGCGCTAGCAATGCCTGCAGCACGCCTTGGATTAGTTGAGATAAGAACTGGAACACCCTTTATCTCTTTAGCACCGTTGGCATCTGTTAAAACTGCAACTGCCCCACGTGAAATGGCATCGGATGCAAATTGAGCTCCATGAAATTTTTCACCGGGCAAGGCAATGAAGAGATCACCTGGTAGAACTGATTGACTGGCTTGGGCAACTCCACTGAGTTCAATACTCTCTAAATCTTTGGAAGTAGATTCCGCCCCAACTATGGCGCATAGCGCTGAGAGTTTTTTCTGGTGACTAGTTATTGGCCGTTGCATCCTGGGCCTTCTTTGCAGCTAATGCTTTTTTGTCCAAAGGAACTGGAACAAATTCTGTTCCAGTTGGTGCGATATGACGACTTTGTAGAACAAAGGACATTACTTTCTTAAACACTGGCCCACCGAGCACACCGCCCCAGTGCATTCCTTTTGGATCTTGAATTGTCACGCTAATGACGTAGGCGGGCTTATCTGCTGGTGCAAAACCAATAAATGAAGCGGTGTAACCGCGATAGCAACCGCATGTGTCATCGATGCGCTGTGCTGTACCAGTCTTACCTGCCACGCGATAACCAGGAATTGCCGCACTTGGCGCAGTTCCATTTCCAGAAACAACGCTCTCCATCATCAAACGCATGGCCTTAGCAGTCTCTGAACTAACAACGCGCTCACTTGTGCGACCTGGCGCAGGTGTGAAGTTTCCACTTGAATCACGTGTTCC
>B570J13893_100066_pt1 | contig 8508 bp, 10 predicted proteins | sample LakMenepilimnion_3_FD_13893 | JGI IMG/M metagenome (IMG submission 13893) | reverse complement strand
GTACTTCGTGCGCATCAATATCAAATTTCGCAAGGGCAGCCGCGGTTATTGCTGGCATAGCACGTGCATTGCCATCGCTAATTTTGATGGCCAACGTGCGGCCATCATGAAGTGATGCAACATTAACTGCCTCCGCGCCATCCTTCATAAACAAGCCAGGGATGTTCTGCATCATCCTTGTTGCAAGACGACCAGGACCAGAAACCATTTCAGGGTAATCGCGGCAAGCTTGTGCTACTTCTTGATGCACCGGATCTGTACTGATCGTTAAATTGCGAATAGCGCGAGCAAGACCAAGAAGTGAAAATAGAAACAGTGGAGCACCGCATCCATCAACACTGACACCTGCGACTTTTTCACCACTCATTTGTTCCACTTCACCCTTTATCGCAAGCTGCAATGGATGTTCTGGATCTAAATATGAATCTGTTGGCCAGCCATTGACTACGCATGTGGCAAGCATTCCTGCATGCTTTCCGCTGCAGTTCATAGCAAGGCGAGTTGGTTCAGCGGTGCGACGTAATTCTTCATCAAGTGGACGATCTAAGACACACTTGAGGGAATGCTCATCAAGGCCCGCCTTTGCCAAGATTGCAAGCGCACCTTGTTGATGCATTGGCATACCGGCATGGGATGCGCAGGTTAGAGCCAATAAACGAGTTTCGATGTCTAAACCAGCACGCACCATTGCTGAGGCTTGAATTGATTTAAGAGATGAGCGTGAGTAAATATTTAGCGTTGGGTCACCTTTTTGAAAAAGTATTGAGCCATCAGCGTTAAGCAACACCAAGTGACCTGCGTGAACAGATTCAACAACTCCGCCACGTGTTACTTCTGCTAAGACCTCGCCCAGCATTACTTGTTCCACACTTATTCTGATTGACGCTCTAGTGAAGACCAAACGTGAGCTTGTAGTTCTTGGCCTTCAGCAGCCATGTCATAGGCATAAAACAATTCACCTGCAACAAGTCCGTACAAACGCACACCTGCTGTAACAATCTTTGCAGATGGTGCTGAATACCCTTGATCCATTACCAATTGAATCTTTGGACCATCAAAGGTTCCAACCCAGCCTTCGGTAATGCCAGTGCTGTGTGAAATCAAAACTTCTAGAACATTGTTGGGCTTTACACGCCAAAAACCGACCTCAGATGCGGCCGGGCGAACAATTTCGCCCTCGGCATCAATGATCCAAGAACGTGAAAAGTAGTTAAGAAAGTTACGTCCATCGTGGTTAAAGACAACCTCTGATGCAAATTCAAAGCCGGGGATTGTTGGGTACTCACCGCGACCCTTCCCGCGCCATGTGCCAACCATCCATGCAAGTGGATTCAAATCTGGATGCAAACCTTCAGGGATTGTGAAAACCATTAGGAACGTTGCCTCCAGTTACTTGTCCGTCGCGCCTGTGATTGGCGACCCTTAAATGCAAAAATAATGAGAACCACACCTAATGCGATCGCAACAAGGCCAAGGATTATCGATGTGATCAGCTCCATGGCCTAAGAATAGCGGTTAAACAATTACTTGTTGTGCTGCAGGAACTCCATCAACGCTTAGCGTTGCATCAATTGGCGTATTTCTCTTCACGATCGCCAATGCAATTGTTCCTAATTCATGGTGGCGGGCAACTGTCCCAATAAATCCAACAACTACACCCTCATTTTCAATCTTTGTACCAACAGCCGGAAAGCCAACATCGCTGCCATCAAGATGCAACATCACTAATCGCCTTGGTGGATTACCCAAGTTATATATCTTGGCGACAGTTTCTTGTCCTCGGTAGCAACCCTTTTTCATATGAACAGCGCCATTTAACACGCCAATTTCATTAGGAATTGATTTGTGGTCAGTCTCAAAACCAATACGAGGGCGGTGCGCAGCAACTCTTTCCGCATCCAGTGCCCATGTGCCAACCTGAGTTGCAACACCACCAAAAGTTTTCTTCATCGATTCCAATTCATCGCGAGGCACTAAAGCAAATGGCCCACCAATCGGTGTGAGCGCTCCAGGTGCTCGCAAGACTGCGTATTCATTGCTTACATCTTTAACATCAACTCGAAGCATGAACTTCATCTTTGTTAAGTACTCAATGAGTTGTTCTGAATAACCTGGATCTAGAACTAGAAAGGTTGCGGTTCCGTCATCAACTAGATTGAATTGATATTCAATGTGGCCACGGGCATCCAGAATCATGTTCGGCATCCAAACACCTGGCTGGAGATCACTCACAAATTGTGTTGTTAAGTCATGCAGCCACTTCAAACGATCTGCACCACTAACAGCAACAATATTGTGATGGGATAAGTCTGCCCAGGCAGTTCCAGCTTCTAGCGCGCGTTGTTCTTTTACTGGTTCTCCAAAATGCCAAACAGCCCCTTTATCGGGACCAGCTTCAACCAGCACGGCGCTCATGCGCTAAGAGTAGTCCTATGGTTTAACGCATGCAGCACAGGTGCCATACACAGCAAAGTGTGTGACATCTGTTTTAAAGCCGTAATCATCGGCCAATGCATTTACAAAGTTTGCTGCTACTTCAATTGGAGCATCGCCCACAGATCCACATGTTCCACACACTAAGTGCAAGTGAGTTAACTCTTCAGCAGCGTGATAGGTAGCTCCACCATGACCAAGGTGGGTGTGCTGGACAAGTCCAACATTTTCAAGGGTTTCAAGATTTCGATACACAGTTGAAAGGTTGATTCCAGGATGAGTTTGGCGAACCTTTTCCGCAACCTCTTCAGGCGTTGCGTGCCCTAGTGAGCGCACAGCACCTAGTACTAACTCGCGCTGTGGTGTTAAGCGCAAACCTTTTTCATGGAGCTCATGTTTTCCGGCCATGCCTAAACCCTACCCTTACTTGCTACGGGCGCGAAGTAGGAGAAGGTAGATCTCGCAGCCTAAGCAGAAGTTAAAGGCAGCATTTAAGAACGCCGCCGCTAATGCGAAGGCCACTGCCACGATAAAGATGGTGTTTATGCCGGTGGTTATTCCAACAATGGCTGTCAATGCAAAGAGCAATCCAACGCTTTGTGCAAACTGTGGTGGGCGAATATCCTCAGTTGGTGTTTCACCCTTGAGTCGTGGCTTCACAATTTTCTTGTAGATAAATGCATACGGGGTGAACTGTGGTCCCTTAATTGCACCGATTGCAAAAACAAAAGCTTGCGCAGCAATCACCCAAAGATTATTTGTTGCTAATGCTGTTGCCAAAACCACTGTTGTAATAACGGCACCAAATCGCGGGCCACGTGCATCTATAGTTGTTGTCTTCTTTTTCGAATCTAAATTTTGTGTCATTTCTTTTCCTTGTCGTTGGTGGGTTAATTGTTAAATGAAGAAACAATTAGCCAATACACAAGGAAGCAGTCATACGGCCGTAATCAATTACGCGGCGCTTAGTAGCTGCTAACAACATGTAGTAAGAGTAAAGTGCTTGCAGCATTAATGCGAGTTGCAACTTATTTGCATTAACGAATAGCTGAAATTGCCCCTAAAACCTGATCCCGCTTAGGTGCACCCATGGCCCGGCCTACTTCGTGGCCGTTACGGTCCAGGAATAATGTTGTTGGAGTACTGCGGATATCTAGTTGGCGCACCAGTTCAAGATTAGCTTCAGCATCGATATCAACGTGGACCACATCAGCCATATCGGCCGTTACATCTTCTAGTAATGCTCTAGTTGCCCGGCACGGACTACAGAAGGCAGATGAGAACTGCACCAAGGTGGCTCGTGCGCCCAACTCCACCCCGATCATGCTTTGAGTGATTAAGCCCTTATCTGACCTAACGACAACCTTGCCGCGAGAACGCTGATACCAAAGCCCGTATGCAGTTGCTAGGGCCAGGACGATCACGATTGGAAGGAGAGATTTCACAGGGGTAGTCTGTACCAATGGCGAGAGTTCTTCTACTTACGAACACTCTTGGTGCCAGCGCAGAAGTGCTTCCAGCACTTGGTTTGCTGCAGCATCAAGTTCGCATCTTGCCTGCCGAAGTAAGCGTCTTGGTCGATGCCCCTGATATTGATGTCTTATTGATTGATGCTCGTCGCGACCTGCCAACTGTTAAGTCCTTAACAAAGCTAATCTATGCAACAGGTGTTGGATGCCCCGTTATTGCAATCACAACTGAAGGTGGATTAACGGCAGTTAACGCTGACTGGGGAATTGATGATGTCATTCTTGATTCTGCAGGACCTGCCGAAGTAGATGCCCGCATTCGCATCGCACTTGGCAAGCATGCGATTGAAATGGTCGCAGCAGATCCTCACAGTGGAGAAATTAGAAGTGGTGAAGTAGTAATTGACGAGTCCACTTACACAGCTCGCCTTAAGGGAAGTGTTTTGGATTTAACCTTTAAAGAGTTTGAACTACTGAAATATCTAGCACAGCATCCTGGGCGCGTCTTTACGCGTGCTCAGTTGTTGCAAGAAATTTGGGGATATGACTACTTCGGTGGAACTCGCACAGTAGATGTTCACATCCGCCGCCTGCGCTCAAAGCTAGGTCCTGAGTTTGAAGCGATTATTGGAACAGTTCGAAATGTTGGTTATCGCTTTACTGTTGATGCATAAAAATGCGTCACATACTTAAACTACATCGCGACCTCAACGCTGATTCCCTGCCACAAGCAGAGCACGACTACACAATTGAAACCTTTAATCCAGCTATTCATAAAGAACAGTGGTTAGAACTCAACAATCACATCTTTGCCCACCATGCAGATCAAGGTAACTGGGCCATGCAAGATCTTGATAATCGCATCGCCGAACCCTGGTTTGATGCCAACGGATTCTTTCTTGCAACAGAAAATGGAGCCATCGAGGGGTTTGTCTGGACCAAGATCCATCAGGACTTAATCAATCAAGATCCTGTTGGTGAGCTTTATGTGGTTGGAACTCACCCAGATCATGCAGGAAAAGGTATTGCCCGGGCCCTATCTGTTGAAGCGATTAATTACCTTGTAAGTAAAGGGCTCAAGCACGCAATCTTGTATGTTGATGCCGATAATGAAAAGGGCTTAAAGCTATATGGATCATTAGGGTTTAATTAATTTTTTGTTATTTTGATTTGGTTGTTTCCTTGCGGTGAAATAGTTACTCCCTGAAATTCAATTCCTCTTGTAATCGTAATCTTGCCGTTTTCACGAATATATCTCCAAAAGTTTTTCTCTTCCGAGTTTTGGTCCATATCATTTCTGTAATTTTCCATGTTTACATTTACATAATAAGCGGTAAAACCATTAAGGTTTCGAAATTCCCTGGAATTACTAAAATTGGAGAATTTGCCATTGGTTCGTTTTTCAATAATTAAAAGCTCATCGGTGCTCAATTTCACCATGACGGATTGAGGTTCTTTTCCATAGTCGTCAAGTGAACTCATAGTGACATAAACCGGTTCTTTGATTGCATTCTTATCAATGCAAACAACCTCATCTTTACCAAACCAGCCCACAAGGAAAGATTCCCAAGAGGTTACTGCCTTTGATGCACCCCATTGTTGCGTCATGATATTTAAGTCAGAGCCATTAATTGGTCCATGCCCAATAAATCCTTGGTAGTGAAGAATTTCATGAATCAAGTGATCCCAGATCTTCGTTCTATCCGTTGGAAATGCACCTCCTCCCATTTCACCGTATGTAGAAAAGATTTGGCGGCCGACCTTTGTTGTGAAAGTTCCGCCTCTTAAAATTAGCGATGTTCCATACTTTGACTCAGCCTCTGTAGGGAAAACAAAGTAGATGAACTGGACGCCAGTAAAGTCATATTTCCCATCAACCAAATTAATGATCTCTTGCACGCCAGCACTTTGAGGCTGCTTTTCCGAGGTAGCTCCCTTTCGACATTCAACACAGGCATACCATTCAGCCCCACGAGGTGCACGCACCCAATCCGGGGAAACAAGGTCGACCTCATACTGCATTTTCCCGCGGCCGAAATAATCCCCCCAGTCCTTTATTAGAACGAGGTCATCGGCAAACATCTCTCCTGGATTACCCACACCTGATGCGTTGGCAAAGTCAACTGGAATAATCGCAATTTTCATTTTCCCTAAGGGTGAAAGAGTGCTGCGCAATGGAAAGCCTTTACTGCCCGCACCAGTCAAATTTCTATTCTCATTCAACTTACATTCAGAAATATCAGAAGCAACCTGAACGAAGTTATCGGCAATCGTCTGGGTTGGGGTAGGAGTTGGTGATGGCGTTGACGTTGGTGAAGGAGTAGCGGTTGGAGTTGGATTTTGGGTAGCAGTTGGAGTTTGGGTTGGAGTTGGGGTAGCAGTTGGAGTTGGGGTTGGTTTTGGAAGAGTTACACCTTTATTCCACACAAGTTTCTTGCCGCTCTTAATACATGTGTATTTCTTTCCACCTGCGATCGCTGTTGCCCCAACCTTTTTACAAACAGCGCCAGATTTAACTGCGGTGTGGCCAGTCGGTGATGATAAGAGCGCAACAAAGAATGCCCCAATCACAATGCGGATTACGAAACTCTTTCCCATAACTATTTGCGGGCCAAAAAGATCTGGGAGACTGTTTTAGCAAGAATTGGCGAAGCCTCTTTCCAGCTAATTTCATAGACTTTTAGAAATGCTTCTTCGAAAGTTAGTCCGTTTGAGACCTCAACAATTAGCTGTGTAGGTGAGTCAATGCCTTTAAGAGCCACCAAACACTCCATCGTGATGTATCCAATTGTGTAGACATAGCCAAACATCTCATTGTTGTACTTGCCCGGCATTAAAGCAGCATAAAAACGCTCAATATCGACCGGTTCAAAGCTCTTAATTTCTGCATTGGGGCTGGTGCGTAACCAATCAGCACGAAACTTGGTGTACTCCTCAATGCTTTTTGCCGCACCTGTATTGCCAGCTATGTGCGCATGACCTTCAATAAACCACCGTGGCAAATAATTAAAGTTCTGGTCATCTTTTTGCTTGCCTATAAACTGCATTGCTTGTGCAATGTGGGTGTACTCATGTATTTCGAGGCCACCTTCTAGATGGTAAGTGTCTGTTTGGCCACCTGGTTCAGTAACTCCATACTGAGAAAACCCAACGGTACCGGAGACTTTTCCTGCACTTGCACCGTTACAACGTTGGAGCGAACCACAAGATCCATCTATTTGCCCGGCAAGATGGGACATATTCAATTCGTTAAATTTCGCTTTAGCCCAATCTTTATCTTGAAAACGATAATAAATTGCATAAAAGCTTTGTGGTTGTGCAAAGCCAGCAAAGATCCTGGTTGCATTTTCAAAAATTGCCTTTACATTTGCATTAGGAATAGTTGTATTTGGTCCTACAAAAATATCTTGCCTTACTGCCACGGCTTCTGACTTCTTGATCTTTTCATTTGTTGAAGTCCACGCTGCAAGTGCAATGCCTTCTGAATTCCCATATAGCTCATCAAATGTTTTAGGGATGACTATTGGGGGCACTGTTGGGGTTGGTGATGGCGTTGGTGATGGCGTTGGCGTAACGGTTGGGATAGGTGTTGGGGTAGGCGAAGGTGATGGAGTCGGTGTGGGTGTTGGTGTTGGAGAAGGTGTTGGCTTTACTACTGCAACGCCTTTATTCCACACAAGTTTTTTACCGCTCTTGATACATGTGTATTTCTTGCCGGCGTAAGTTGAAGTTATCCCGGCTTTCTTGCAGGCAGCACCTGCCTTAACGGCGGCAACAGCATTAAGAGGCATAGCAAACAGGGCGATCGCTAGAAGTGCCCCGACTAACTTCTTCATCCCTTAAGAGTAAGTTATAGAGATGAACTTGTTAAGGGAGTAAGTGGTCAGTCCTACCTTAAGAAACCAGTTCTGAGCACATCCTGTGAAAAGCCTTCGTATGGGCATCCACATCAGCCACTGTTGTATCCGGACACATCAGCGCCATGTTGTGAAATGGCGTGATTAAGAAGCCATCGTTCAACATACGCAAATGGATGTACTGCTCTAGTTCGAAATCCCCTGCGTTATTGGCATCGGCACCTGTCACTGGAGCGACCTTGCCGAACATGTATTCACCACGTGCACCAAGTCGGTTAACTGACCATGGCAGATCAAACTCATCAATTGATGCATCCACGCCATCTGACCAACGGCTTCCCAAATCAATCATGCGATCAAAGTTTTCTTGAGTTAAAACTTGCGTCAAAGTTGCACGCATCGCAGCTAATGACAAGGCATTACCCGCGAGGGTTCCACCGACTCCACCGGTATCGATGATTTCAAGTTCGACCATTGATTTAATTTTGTCCGCGATCGTTTGAGTCATTCCAAAGGTTCCAGTTGGAATTCCTCCGCCGATTGCTTTACCGATTGTTAGGAAATCAGGTTTTAATCCGCGGGCAGCAGTCATTCCACCAGGACCCACAGAGATTGTGTGGGTCTCATCGATAATCAAAATAACGCCGTATTTCTTTGCTAATTCGGCAACAGCTTCTAAGTAACCAGCTTGTGGCAAAACGATTCCCACGTTTGTCATTGCAGGCTCCATCAAAATCGCTGCCACATCG
>B570J13893_100056_pt1 | contig 9076 bp, 10 predicted proteins | sample LakMenepilimnion_3_FD_13893 | JGI IMG/M metagenome (IMG submission 13893) | reverse complement strand
TTTAATTGAAAACTTGTCAATCAATTTAACAATGTTAATCTTTTATTTTAAATTTAAAGAAAATAATTGCCCCTTGTGTCAAGAAGGAAGGGAATGCGGTTTTAGAATACCTCGATTACAAGATTTTGAGAGGGGGGGTTTATTTGAAAATGTAAAACTACCTTTGTATGAAAATAAAGAACTGCCAATCAATTTAAAAAAGTATATATTTCCTAATAATTGGGATGAAAAATATAATTATGCACCATTTCATTCTGTTTATCATATAAAAAGATATTTAAATACATTATATTATGAAAAGTAATCAGTGTTTTATTTGTAACTAGAGAGCGCACATAAAAAAGCTCAAGTTATAGTTTTATAAACAATTAGTTGTGAACATATTTTAATCGTAATATTTTTAAGATTACATTAAGAATTCAACAATATCAATACATTTTTTATTACACTTTTGATAGTTGACCAAATTATACTGCAATAAGTATGCTTGCTGTGAATGTGTATTTTTCTACACATCTTTTTTAGATTCGTTCCTTTTTGGAACGAAACCTACCACTTATCAAATGATTCTGTTTTTTCCTTCTTAGCAGGTTTCATCTTAAGTTGAGCTTCACTGCTTGTCCTTGTACCTGGTTTCTTTTTGGTTCCTACTTTTAATACTTTAGCTTGTTTCATTGGTAATTTAGCTTCACTCGATGTTCTTTTTCCTTTTGTCTTTAATCCCACAGTTTTCTTTCCTTTATTTCCTTCATCCCAATCTTCAAAACTTTTTGTTTCCGGATTTTCGTCATCTGATTCTTCCGGATTTGTTTCAATTAATAAAGGTTGTTTTTTAATTTTTTTTGAAAATTGTGGTACTATTAAACTTTTTTTCTTTTCGGATATAACTAGTTCTTTACTTTTTGGTTTACTAATTCTACCTTGATTTCCAATTTTAGCAATTTGGGGGACTAACATTAATCGTTGTTTTATTTGAGGAACAATAATTTGTTTCTTCTTAGGCGGTTGGAAATATAGTTCTGGAATTACTCTAGTAGTTGTTTGTGAATTAATTTTACATGGTTGTGTAGGAACCTGTCTTAACATTTCTATATCTTCTTCAGAAGGTTTTATTGTTGTCGGTGGACGTATTCCAAATGGTTCTTCTTCTCCTGCTTCACTTTGGGAAATTTTTAACATTGCCGGAATATCAAGTTCGAGATTTTTGTGTACAAATTTTAAATGTCTCGTTAAATCATAACTTCTTCGAAAACTTTTAAAACAAACCTGGCAAGTAAATACTTTTCCTTGAGTTGGTTTTTCAAACGCAAGACGACCTTTTACTACCGGAGTTTCTGTTTCAGTTATTTCCGGCTCGCTAGATAATTCCGGCTCAACAGATAATTCCGGCTCACCAATCATTACTTCTTGTTCAGGTTCTACTGTTTCAGGCTGGTTAGTTTCAGATACCATTTCTTCAACGGGAGGTGTCTTTTGTTCAGTTTCAGGTATAATATTTAAAGCTTCTTTACTTAACATTTGAATTTGTTTATCACCAGGTTTTTCTACGTCTTTGTTAACATTCAATTCTTCAACTTGTTTTTTCTCTTTCTCATGTAAGCAAGTAAGTAATTTTTCATACATATTGGGTGGTACTAAATACATTTCTTGATACGGCGAAACATTTTTATTTATTTTCATTTTGGGGAAAAGGCTGATTTGACTAAGTCAATTAAAAACGGAACAGCAGTCATTAAAAGCATAGGTAAACCTGCACCTTGTTGTTTCAAAAGTTTTCTTCTTTTAGATATAGGATGAGATTTTGAAGTTATTTTTTTGATGTCTTCAATTGAACATTTAGTTTTAAGATGTTTTTTTAAAGCATTTCTTTTGCGAGGACTTAGTTTTAAATCATTAAATATAACGTTGTAAACACATTCGCAAATACCGTCAACCGAGGAGTCATTCAGGTTGTTCAAACTATGACAAAAATCTGTCACGTTCATTTTAGAAATCGCTTTAAGTATTGGAATAAGGTTTTTCTTTGTTTCTAAATTCTTTAAAGATTTTGTTTTTGTCATTTTGGAATATATACTTTACAAGGAAATTCAAACAAATGTGTTCTAACTCTAACTACTTCTTTAGTTTTTGGTTCAAAGTCGAGTAATAAATAAGAATAAGCTGTTTTTGTAGCGTTTTCATAAGCAGCTGTAACATATGCACTATTATTTTGATTGAATTGTTTTGCTAAAATACCGACTTGCTGTTGGTCTCTACGATTTTTCATTAAGTTCATGTAATCTGACTGTAAGCTTATTGTACGAAAAGTGTTACTTTGAAAGAACAAATTTTGAACTAAAAGAATAACACTAGCATTTTCGTGGTGACTTAGGTTGCAAAATATATCTTCAAAATATTTTGACAAGTCTGTCATGGAATCGTCAAAAATTAACAGGCTTCCACCTGTATCTCTATATGGATGAACCATATTTGCAATATCTTCTAAGTTATGTGAATTTTCATTAAAATTAATAAGCTCGTCAACTAAACCATTTTCCTGCATTTCCACATAAATGTCTTGCATTATTTTGTAAAACAAAAATATTTTTGCAGGTTCTTTGGTAAATATTACACTTTTTAATCTTAACAAATTGTTAACCCAAGTTGATTTACCACTTCCACTAGGCCCCGACACAATCATTTTGAACGGAGTTTGAAATCTAATATCAAAAGGCATTTTGAATAATAAATAAAGACAAAAAATTCAATTCTATATTCTGTTTATTTAATTGTTACATAGTGTATTAGACAATACGTTTGATCACTTCATGCATTATCATTTCCTTCTCTTTTTCAGTTTGAAACAGAAAAGGGTTTTCATTGAAAGCAGAAACAAAGTTGTCATAAATAAAGACTAAAAATTGAGTGAAGACTTGTTCTGTATTTTTTCGACTAGCGATGAGTTGGACGAGTTTTTGAAAAGTCTCCTTCGGCCTATTGTTGTATTGTTCAAAAAAGAGCGTTGGGCAGTGTTTTTCAGGTTCTTCTTTGTGACTGACTTTCATCAAAAACGTTTCCAATTGGCTTTGTTCTTCTTCGGAAATAATGCGAGTGTTGAAAATTTGACTCCCAAAAAGGTTGACTGCAGAACGAAAATTATTGATGAGACGTAAATGCGAATCGTTTTCAAGCTCTGCCGAATAGGTCCACTTCATCAACTCTTTTGCCGAAAACTCATATTTCCATGCTTTTACTTCGACTGCCAACATACGTAGTTGTTCATCAATTCGAACAAATTCACTCGGGTGGCTTAACAGATATCTCCAGTTGATCGAATCCGTAGACAGGGCTTTTGATGACATTTTCTAAAACTTTTAAAGTTTGGATATGATTGGTTTCACTTTTTACAAGTTCAGAAGTGCAGACAACTGATTCACTTCTGAATAACTTTATCCAAGTATTAATTAAAGTATTAATGTGTTGTTGAATAGTTTGAATGTAAACAGTCACTGAAACGTTTTTACCATTCTCAATCGCAATATATATGTCTGAAAGTTTTTTCGTTGCAATTTTGAGACGTTTGATAGAATGTTGGTGCCTTAAAAGAGAAGTTCTTAAAATAATTGCTGTTGTAGATGAAACACCGTAACACGGTTTAAGCATCAGTGTATTAATGTCAAAAATTTGATGTTTATTTACTTGGTCAAGAATGAATTCACATTTTAACTTTTCTTTTTGAACATAATCAATAGGTTTCTTGGAACTGTTTTTAGTTAAAAAAGTTTCATTTTGAAAACACTCACAATCACAACTTAGGTAATCAGCCAAGGATGGTAGTTGAATCATGTTAAAAACAGAACTAAACAAATATACTTTGGGGGCTATCATTTTATACTCGCAAAATTACATAACAACTTACATAGTAACAATTAAGTGGTTATTTCTAGTTTGTTAGAAAATTCCAGATTAAGAATAGTTGGTACATCAGATGCAAAATTAATGGGTTCACCATCATGGGATCTTAGTTGTACTTCTATCGTGTCTATTTCAGTGTTTTGTAATTCGTAATAATCTTTATGTTGAATATCTGCTATTACATAATAATCATTAACATTTTTTATTGGTACAACTTTTAAAATGTTGCTCATGGTTCCACCCACAATAGATTTACTAACGATGTTAGTATACACCATTATGTAATGTGGTTTCAAATATGTCAAATTTATTCTTTTTCCAAACTTTAAGTTTTGTTCCCTCATTTCAACCATTACATCAAATTTATTTGAATCAAAAATAAATGCATTTTTGTTATCTACAATAAAAATTTTAGTTTCACCTCTTTTGTTAAGCGTCAGGTCATATCCTAAAACATTCAAAACATTGTTTGAGGCTCTTATAAATATTTGCTTTTCTTCAAACTTAAACGAACACCTATTATCTTGTATTTCAACTGATCCAATACCACTTTTTTTCAACTCTGTGTTTATGAAACCAATTAGTTNATCTTCAGTATATTCTCCNTNATCTGATAAAATAAGTTTTAAAACTCTTTTAGCACCACTTAATTCTCTAACAATAAAGCTTCTAGTTGATTCGTCTCTTAAAAAAGTTGAAAAAACATTAGGATGACTGATGGATGTTAATGCAACCCTATAATTTCGGTTTAAAACTTTTTTAGCTTCTAAGTTTACTTTAAACATTGAATTATTATTATCCGGGTATGCGTCAGAAGGAACTGATGATAAACGGTGGTTTGAAGTTTGCTTATTTAGAAATCTGTTTCGTAAATCCATTTTAATAAATGTTGCTGGACCGGGTAGTAACTGAATGGGTTTGTTATTTTCATCTACTATGTTAATTGAGAATGTATCTAAAATAGTGTTTGAAATAGGAACAAATTGTTTCAACTTGAATTCTGTATACGAATAAACATCATGTTTTTCAAAATCAGGGCAATAAACAATTAAGTCTTTTGAAAAACTTCCATTGTATATTTGCGCACTTATGTTTTCAGAAAGTACTCTTATAACACTAGGAAACTTTTTTTCCAAAATATGTTTTGCAGGCGAACTAGTTAAAAATTGATTATCTCCATATTTTCCCTTTGTTCTAATTTGATAAACATAGTACTCTTCATTTTTTATGAAATGCTTCCTGACGTAATGATAGGTTTGAAAACCTTTTTTCTCTTCTGTTTGAACTAATGAAAAAGTTGGACTTTTTATAAATTCTCCTTTATTTTCAAAATTAAAGCACTCAACCATAGATTTGTGCATTAAAAACCAAAAAGAACTTGTAAATCCAGCTTTAATTTCTAAACAGTAATCATCGGTAAATTCGAGAATGGGAAATAAATAAGTACTTTGTTTTATTTTTGTTGCAGCTTTTCTAAAAAAGTCTTTTAAATCATCTGCACTATAATATTTTTCTTCAAAGTTAAATGCCCACCATTTACAGTCGGTTGTTATTCCACCGTGAAAGTCAAACTCATGTTTGCCCATAACATAATTTGTGTTTTCAGGAGATATTAACAAATCAATATTAGTATCAAAATCATCTGGTAGATCACATGCTACTGTATTTTCATCTTCAGTCTGACACAAACCAGCAGTTTTAAAACAGTTGGTTATTATAAAGCTAGGTAAGTTATTAGGAGGTGTTTTAATATTCTTAAAGTTATTGGATAGTCCAATAGATGACACGGCTATTTCTAAACCTTCGTATCTTTCAGTTTCAAATTTTTTAGGTAACTGTGTTTTAAATTTAATTAAAGAATTTTCATCGTAGGTATCTGTGCAAGCATTAGATAATAAATAAAAACTCTCGTATAATGTAGTCATTTTATTACGTCTTAAAACTTTTTTACAATATTTTCACTGGGTATCCAAGAATTATGCGAATCATTATATCCTTTCCACTTTACATAATGCCATGTTTTTCCCTTTCTTTTTTCTGTCTTTAAAACTTTTTCGATTCGAAATGTGTCTCCTGTTACTTTGGTTAATTCAAAATCATAAAAAGCTCCTTCCAGTATTTCTTTTCCATCATCACTTTCTAAAACATACATCGGTATTTTAGATTTACTTTTAATTTGATAAATGCGAAATATTTCTATCTGTGTTGAGGGTTGATAGCCACGACCAAATTTACCTTTAATTTTTGAAATTCTAACTTTATCTCCAACTTTAAACTTAATAGGTCTAGGTTTTATTTTTTCTTGTTCTTTTGATTGCTGCAGTCTAATTGCTAAATGTGTGGATTCGTCGTCTTTGTCAGCTTCATTTGGAGAGAATCCAGTCATTCGATGTTTTCTATTGTTATATGTTTCCATTAATTTAGATAATACAGGAATGTGATTACCATCTTTGTCATACACATTCATAAATCTATTAGTTTCATTTTCTGACATGTATTTGTAAAGCAATGATTGCAAAGTACGATTAAATCTTTCAACAAAAGCGGCATGAATCGACGAGTCCGGAGTTCGGACTTCAATGTTGTTTTGATCACAAAAATCTTTGAAAAGTTTGTTCCGGAACTCGCTCCCTCTATCAAAGGTAACAGTCTTGGGTGGGTTAACAGCTTCTCTTAAAATTGATTTAAAGCCTTCTAAAACAAATTTCGCATGTTTGCTAGTTAAAACACGAACCCAAGCTTTTCTAGTAAAAATGTCAATACAAGTTAGTAAATAACTTGCTCCATCATTATCACTTGCTAAACTTTGAATGTCTACTAAATCCATTTGAAACTGATATCTTTTAAAATGAGCATAAGTAGGATTTCTTTGATTTTTATGAAATTCTCGATGTAACGTATAACTTTCAACACTTGTTAAAATTTCTTTGATTTTTTCTTTATCTAAAATACCATTGTAATAGTTGAAAATTGTGTTTATACCCCCAAAAGCAATGGGGTGTCCCGGTGAAGTATAATTATTTCGTAAATCATTTTCACATTCACTTACTTTTGTTAAGTTAGTTCCATAATTTGAAATTGTTTCAATTTTGTTAAACCCTATTGCCACCATTGTATTTAATCATCAATTAAACTATATTTGACTGCTTCCATTAGTTTTTTTGATTTTGAGTTTGTTTGAATACTTTTACGTTTTCTTTTTCGACCTCCTCCCTTGATAGCTGTAGCTATTTTTGTTTTGGCTTCATCAAGTTGTTTAACTGCACTATCTTTCACATTTGCCCCTTCCAAAACATCAACAATCATATTTTCAGCAGCTTTTTTTCCAATATCCAACATTGCCGAACCTGCTTTTTTAGCAAAATTACTTCCTACAAATTGTTTGCCTGCTTTTAGACCCATTGAGGCAAGTGGCTTTAGCATTTTAAACAATCCACTAAAAAGTGAAGCAAAACCTGCTCCTCTNTGATATCGTAGTCCAGTGTGATAGTACATTATTCTTTTTGTTTCTTAATATATCTTTGAATGGAAATACAACTTATGTTTAAAGTTTTAGCAATCAGTTTGATTGAAAGTTTTAAATTATTTTGTTTACCGTATAAATATATATTTGCTCCAATAATAGTTAAATTATTGTGTCCTGTTTTTAAAGAACCTTTTATATTTTCCTTAATTACTGAATATTCCTTAAAATTTAACTTTAAAATTGTACAATATTTTTCTAGCATTTCTTCTGGCCTCAAAATAATTGCGTCATTATTATCTTGATGTTTATAAATTTCAGAATTAGTTAGACCTGAAACTGCTGATATTTCTTTAAGCGAAATTGGACACCCATTTTCATTCAAAGTTTGATACAGTACAAATGGTATCGATTTTGTTTTGTACTTCTTTTTTAAACAATTTTTTGATATTTGAGTCGAATACGTATTTGGTAAATTTATTCGGTGCAAGAGTTCTGTTATCTCTTGTTTTGTCTGGTTATTTTCAAACGTTTGAAATGGAGGGTGAAAATACGTTTCGTCATAACTTGGAAGAAATATTTTATCTTCTAAAACTAAACCACAATCTGTACAAACTGAACAACCCTCTCTTGTATCATCTATAACATTTTCATGCCCGCAAAGATATTCTGGATAAGGCATTCTAAATTTTCTATGTTTTTAGCACCTACTACAACAATTTGTCCACTATGAAACAATATGGCAGTTCCAATTAAGTATTTTACGTATAAACCTGGAAATACTTCAGAATTATATTTGATATTCTCAAACAACTTCTTTTCACATACTGATATTAAATCAATTCTTCTTTCTAAATCTAAATTAGCCATAATGTTATCAACTGTTAACAATTTGACACAAAATTCTAAATGCTTTTGTAGGTGTTCAATTGCGTTTTGTACTTTTTCTAGGTTAGGAATATTTGTAATGTTAATATGATTTTCAAGTAACTTATTATTTGTTTTAAATATGGTGTAACTATAAACGTCTGTTAGCACTACAAAATTTTTACAGTCTTTAACTTTTTCAACTTTGCCTTTTAATAATAAAACCTTATCTAAGGCTATCGGTGTACTCTTAACACTAACCTTAACATTGCAAATGTTATAACTCATTTTAATTAAAGTTAAAATTGAATTTTATACCACTAAAAATGTCTGAAAATCAAGGAATTGGAACTTTTGTACATGAAGCACACGAGATGGGAACTAGTGCTTTGGATCTTTTTTCAAGTCCTGAACAAGAAACAGCATTGATTTATGGAAAACAACTGACTTTGTATCCAACATCAGTGCTAACTAGTGACGGTCCAGTGGAATTTTTAATACCTTCAGATTCAACTGATTTTACAGCGTTGAATAAAACAAGATTGGAAGGTGAAATTGAAGTGACCAAATTGGATGGTAATGCGATTGATGACGCTGCTAAATTGTCAATAGTTAATTTGTTTCCTCAGTCACTGTGGAAACAAATGGAATGTTCAGTAAATGGCACACAAATTGTTGATCTTTCTACACCAACATACCCTTATAAAAGTTTTATTGAAACTCACCTAACCTACCCAGATGATGTAAAAAATGTTACTCTAAAGAGTTTGGGATGTTACATCAAAGATGATGTTGGAAGGGAAGAAGTGAAACTTACTGCTGATATACCAAATGGAGACAAATGTAATAGTG
>B570J13893_100055_pt1 | contig 9184 bp, 2 predicted proteins | sample LakMenepilimnion_3_FD_13893 | JGI IMG/M metagenome (IMG submission 13893) | reverse complement strand
CGAGTGCTCTCATTCTTGGCGACATCGTTCCAAGTGAGGCAAAGGGCTTATCACCCCGCATCAGAATGTACTTAGGTATCCAGTAGGCAAGCTCCAGGTCGGTTAGGAACTCTTGATTTAACCATCCACTGAGATCATCTGTTGTGTCAGCCAAGAGTCTAGTTCTGTCTTCGTGAGGACAGGTGAGAATGTGTTCTGCTGTTTCCCTACGCCCACAGTTCGGACATTTTTCATCCGGGCAGTCGAGGCCTGAGTATTTTCCGACCTGGACCCTTGTTCCGCAAAAACCTGAGTGTTGTTTTGATCTCCATATTTTGTACATGTCTGGTTTTGACGACATGGCCATATCAAGATGTTCCCAGTCCACCTCCTCGAAGCGTTCCTGCGGCCACTTCTTCGTGTCAGTGAGTGTGCGTCGAGCTACTACCTTGCTTGCGTGGAACCGAACAGGATGTGAGACATCGTTGGTGATCTTGTTCCCCCATATTACAATAGCGACATCTTCTCGTGGTAATAGTTGTGTTGGAGTGCTAATATATCCTGCTGTAATGGCTCTTTGGACCGCTCCCTTTGCTGTGGTGTCACAAACGCAGTTGAGTTGCTGGACTAACGACAACTGATGCCAGAGAAGATACTTGTCCATGTGTCCCGCTACATGCTGGTATTCGAAGCATCCTGTGAAGTTGTTCTTTGTTGAGCGGAGGCTACGATGGAGATCAGAACATGCGGCACTGGGCTTGATGCGTCTGCGCTCTTGTGAACTGAGCTGTAATGCACGAAGGTTGTCGCAGCACAAGGTTGCTTTCCAACCTGGTACCTTGTAGAACTCGGATAGTGCCTGCGCTAGTAAATGAAGCGAGCATAGGCCGAGAAGCTCTGCTCTATAGGAACTTGCCGACGAGCTCTTTTCCCAGAAGGAGCCTACGAGACGCTTGCCAGAATGTTGACAGAAAATAATCCATCCGACCCCACTAAGTGTTGGAGCACGTTTCCTGTCATATGACCCATCTGTCACCCAAAGAAGTGAGTGAGACCTCATCCCTTGGATCAACCAGGAGAGATCGCTTTTTGTGGCTTGACTGTCCTCTATTCCTTCCCACATCCACTCTCCTCCCCAGTTCTTAATATATACCCAAAAGTCGCTAGGTTGTTGAGGGCCTCTTGCCAGAGGAGGACCGACGTTCAATTTATATACATGTGTATCGTCTGACCCCTGAACTGACACCGGCTCGCCTATCGCGTGATGTGCTCCTAGCTTCTCTTTCCATGCGAGTGTGTATGCCGAACCTGAGCGGGTACGACGGTTGAACTGTGCTGGTAGATAATGATAAACAATTCCGTCCTCAACTCTGTGAAGGTCGTCAATTGAGGAGGAGTACCATAACCATTTCCTGTGAGTTGGGTGATTCCATCGGCCAAGCGGGACTTTGAGTTTCCCACCAGTGGTTGCATAATTGTGCCAGAAGTCAACCCACGTGTCCCAGTCTCCCTTTGTTGGACATTCTCGGGGAAAACAGTAATTGGACCGCCGTTTGAATGGGCCTGGGTCAAATACAAAACTTTCTAAATACCTTCCATCCGCTGTTACCAGGTCTGACAAAAAGATGCACTGTAGCATACCCCGGCAACGATTTAAACTTTTGACCTCTGCCGTAGAAAGAGCGCCGTCGAGTATGATTTCCGCGATGACCTGATCCCTCTCTCGGGGGAAAGGGAGAGTATGATACTTCATATGGAGTTGAATATTGAATGTATCCAGAGATTGCCACAACATTTTTACCCACGATAGAGGGGCCAGATGACCCCACTTGTCAAATGGCAAAGAGAGAGGGTTATGGGGTGTACCCAGTTGTAATTGCAAGAATCTGAAGGAGGCGTCGAGCTTCTTGCTAAGAGCTGTGGATGTGTGATAGTGTTGAAGCAGCAGGTTGAGTCTGCAGATTAGTTGCTCTGTTGGCAAGTGAAAGAGACCAAATCCGCCAAATGTTGTGTGGAGCTTCCTGAGTTCCCTTTTTACTGTGCGCGCTACCCCAAGAATAGGCATTATATCATAGTCATCTTTGTCGAAAATCACATCTGTGGCCTCTATATCGTTTGTCATCGTGCCTAATCCGTAACGAAGTCCTGGCCATAATTGAAGTTTATAGGCGATCCAAGCCATATGAGCTGGTAGATGACCATTTTTCATCCTGGTAATCCATGTTGTGAGCTTGCCGTGAATATACTCCAAATGTCCTTGGTTACCGCCTGAGGGGGCATCGTATATCCCCAGAGTCTTTTTAGATGTTGCGACCTCTTCTTGCTTGATACTGCTCCTGGATCCGTCTGGATTGGTGACCAACAGTTCAAAATCTGAGTGCATCGCGTATGACCACTCTCCCTCATAGCAGGTATAATCCAATAGATACCAGAAACACTTCTCCGGTTTTAGTGCTCCCCCTGTGGCATTGAGTAGGAGGCTCCACTGTGTAACTTCTTGTTGTGCTTGTAGCATCAGCTCAAAAGGGTCTGTGATTTCATCCTTCCACGTGTACATGTCCAGGTCGTCCACATACATAGCGCCCATTGAATGTATTCTCTCGTCAGTGATGGGGTCATGTAGGTCTGTTCCCAACCCGAGTTGTTTGTAGACGTTGACCATAACAGCGCTAAGTTGTAGCCATGAAGGCGGAGCCGCTCGATTTCCCTGTCCAAGTCCCATCATGTAGGGCTCGTGGCGCGGGCCTCCGAAAAAGGTTTTTGATTCGCCGAAGCCTGTCCGTTGAAAGAACCTCATTGTTTGGAGACAAATCAATGTAGCGACAATAGCGGGCGTATTTCCAGTCAACACAAGCCATACCAGTGACATTATGATGTGGTTAACTCTGTCGTAGCAGTAGGCCGCATCCGCTGACACCACCGTCATAGGATGTCTTGCTTGCCGAGATAGATCTGCCATCAGTGTTTTGTCAAACTTAGCATCCTCAGCTGTGCTCCCTTTCTGACTAAAAAGCTCCTCTGGGAGATAGTCGTTCTTGGTTAATGAATCCATAGCAGCCCGGCCAAAAATAAAGTAATTGAAACAGTTGAAATCTGCCTCGTAGAGCTGAATTGCTCGTAATTTTTCCACTAGACAGACCCCTGCAATCTTTTCAAGCATTACCTGAAGTCCCACACTCCAAGAGTCTGGTGGCACTCCGCTGCGCGCAATGACCGTTAGTTGTAGTGCCAAAACCTTAGTGCTCATCTGGTCTTGTATGGCGGCTTTGTAGTGACCATAGTGGACTCCCGAGCTTGATGATGATGTAAACTCTCCTACCCTTTTCCAGAATAGAGTGAATTCTCCTGGCGTGATGATAATCTCATTGCCTTCTCCATTCATTATTTTAAGTCCCATTTTTCCGATCTCTTTCAGAATCAATTTGGTCGCAGGGTCCAAGTCTGCCGGAATGTCGAAGGTACCTGTTATAATAGATCTGGCTAGTTCCTCGTCACCTAGGTATCTGAGCCGATCGCCTAGAAGTGTCGACATGATTGGGGCGCTGTGAGCCAGCGAAAATCTGATTTCGCATTCCCTTTGAATTGCATTCTCCACGTCTTCTTGGATGAAATATTCTTTGGTTTCGCCATCCAGGACCCGTTGGACCTTCAGCACGCTCGGGCTATGAGGATCCTTTACTGTGCGCTTGATGAGATACCACATTCGCTTGCTTTCTTCTCGATTTATAGTTTGCTTGATGTCCCTCACGCGATCGTGTTGCTTCTTTGTCTGTGCGTCGATGAGACAGTCACGCAGATGTACCTTCCTGAGCCCTTTTGCTTGATTTCGGAGCTCTGCTTTTCGAATCCGACAGTATCGGAGTCCGTCTTTTAGCTCCTCCATGGTCAGTTTGTCAGGTGTCTGTATGCTGGTCCGCATGGCGAAGCGGATTACATTGCCCGCGTTCTTGGCTTTTCCCTCCTTCAATCGAATCAGTTGTAGATAAGCATGTATTCTGTCGTACCACATTTGAACTGTTGGGCTATAATCGCTATCTGGCCGCAAAATCTTTCTGCACTTCTTCTCTGCGTGAATCCTTATCTCTGTCATTTGCCTGTAGAGCTTAATGATCATGGCGCGTAGAAAGTTTGGTGCGGGGAATCCACAGTATCTTGTCATTTTGTCGACTGCATCGAGTCGTATAACGATACGATGTCGATCGAATTGCTCATTTACAATCCTGTTGTATTCGTCAACTGACCTCTGCTGGGACGTGATAAGGCGGCGGCTAATTGGCCGACAAACTTTGTACCGGAATTCACCAAGAAGTGATCTGGTGGAGATGTCAATGATGAAAGCACGATGGTCACCCGGGCTGTCCAAGAACGGCAACATGCATACGTTCAGTACCTCTATTTCTGGCGATTTGTAGCCTCCATCTATGGGTATGGATCCGTTAATGTGTGTATATGGCTGATGCGCTCCCCAACATTTGTGTGTGAATTCCTCCAGATCCAGTCCTGTTCTTGAAATCTGCCTATTAAATTTTCCAGTGAGAACGTGCTCGTTGGCATCCAACAAAAGAATAATCCTCTCGCCTGATTTGCGCCATAGTTTACATTGGTGAAGCAAATCCTTGTCGAAAAGTTGCTGTGGAGTTCCTGTGATGTTGTGTAGTTGCATGTACCGAATCTGTTGTTGATATATCGTGCGCAGTCCTTTCGACTTACCGCTTCCTGTTCGATAGGCCACCACGACCCTTGTGGAGTGAGTGGGGTTGCAGTATATTGGCCACGAGCACCATCTTCCTAATCCTCGGAAGTCGTTTGATGGCTTCCGTGCATATTGGAGAAACTCATATCTGCACACCATTCCAGTGCCGCCTGGTTGGTGTCGTGTTGTCGTCTCATGTTGGTTATGGGCTGCCACCGAGCGTACCTCTCTTTCTTCATGGCGAAACCAGGATGCAAGATTTGCCGAGGAGGCCACTGTCGCCCAATTGTAGTTAAGCTCCATGAATGCAGATAGGTTTACCTCATATTTGTTTATCAGCCTCTCCGTGGCTGCAATCTTTAGTTCCCTAACCTCCCTACCTGAACAGCCTCCCATTTGACATACCAGAATTCGAAAGGATCCGTCTTCTCGCTGTGTAGGAACTTCCCCGAGTGGTGGCACGTTGTATTTATTGAGCTTCTCCTCCATTGTCTTGACTTCCCTGTCAATTGTTGCCTGATCGAGATCCTCCTCACCGCGTTCGTCCTGCCATTCTGTTACCAGCTTCTGTATCTCTGCATCCGTCAGTAGACCTTTCTTCTGTTGAACCGACCGTTTATCCATAATTTTCCTAATATCCATATAATTTAATTGTGATTTTCTTTTCCTAAAACATGCATTATCTTGTTGCCCTAGTGGCTGCCCCCCCCTTTCTTCCAAAGACTGCGTATATGTCATGTTATCTCTGCGGGTTGTTGCCCGTTTGGCAGCTCCTCTTCGTCTGAAGGAACTGTTGGAACTGTTTACTACAGTAGATGACGTTCTCCCTCCAACAGCTGTAGTTCTGTCGGAGGGTCGTCTCATGTTATTCACGGAGCGCCATGCCCAGTGAGAGCACCCCCTCCTTGTCCCTGCCTGCTCCATTGTCAGGCGTGGCGGCCTCGTCTTCGGGCCTTGCCTCGTGGGCTCCGGGTGGTGTTCCCTGGGTCTTACTGGCGTTCAGTTCTTCGTCCTCCTCCATGTTGAGTGGGTCGAAAGTCCTAACTCCTGTGGGATTCATTTGATACATCTCTACTATCATTTCGTTGATGTAAATGATTTGGTCGCTAGTCCCGCTCCCTACCTCTGCGTCCAAGAATGCGCGTAGCTCTTTGCTAACACCCATCCCTTCGAATGGCATTCCTGCCTCCTCATCTTCCAGATTTTCTTTTAGCATGGTAAGCTGTATCAACATGCTATCAACTGTGGGACCAGCATCGTTCCATAATTGCTGCTTGAAGTTGTCTGGTGTCTGAAACTTGTTGGCGTGAACCGCATCAAACTCGCCCGAGGATACCTCGAGAGCCTCGTCATAGTCTTCTAGATTGATGTCCTCGGTTGCAGTATCATTGGAGTCACCCTCTGTGTGGTACGTTGGGTCGTCGCTGTCGTCTGTGTCTTCTCCCTGGCTGCCCTCTTCTGGTGCCGACTCGGATGAACCAAGATGGAGGTCCGCAGTTGCGCGGTTCATGTTTTCGGTGAGACTCTGTCCCTCCCCTTCAAACATCTCCATCCCGGCAATCTCTACCCCTGTTGTATCCTCATCCCTCTCCTCTTCACTCCCCGACTCGCAGTCCTCTGACCCTGACGTTATGTTCGTGGCGATGCTAAATACTGACTTGGCCATCGTCTTGGCTGATGCCACTGATGTTCCTGTCCCTTCTTTTTCCGCATGCACCGTTGTGATTGATGCCCCAGCGGAAAAGTTGTAGGCCTCCATTGAGTCAACCTTGGCTTCTCCGAAGGATATCGCCGATTCATTGTAGTCTGATTTGGCCCTGCGTTCACGTTGTTCCTTGTCAGATAGGCCGAGAGACATATCGAACAGTCCTGTTTTATTCGCCGCGTTGATGATATCATCCTCATCACTTTCTTTCATTACTGCAATTCCTTTCTCCTTGATGTACTTTGATTTGGTGACCTTCTGTTGTTGCTCCACTGTGAAGCTCTTGCGGATGAGACGGTTGACATCGTCGCCTATGCAGCCCTTGCGTTTGAGCCAGTAGTACACCTGAGCCGCGGGGCATCGGATGAAAGCGGCAACGTAAGCCTTGATTTCCTCGACCACGCTGGAGAAGTAGCCTGTATGGATCCCGTTGGACTCACGGTTGACACAAAGCCAGACCTTCTTATCCGCAATCTCCATCATTCGGAGTATATCCATCAGGGACTTCTCCGTCGGCTCGCGGGGCTGGCCATTCTCGTCCGGGGTAAGGCGAAGCATGAATTTCCTAGTTGCCGTAACAATGCCTGGGATTGTTGCCGCCCCCATGCTCAGTTGCATTGCGCCATGTGACTGCACCATTTCAATATATCTATCTTTTACCCCTGCAGGAGTGTTGAATCCTGGTTGCTCTACCGTGAAAGCTACACCTCCCCAGTGCTTATACCATAGATTGCGGTACTTGGCGCTTTCGAGGAGGTTTGCAAGACGCTGTTCATCTGGCCGATGAACGTGGAAGACAAAAGCCAACCGAGCGTTGTTTGCAGCTTGTAGCTTCTTCTTCTTTTCCGCTTGATCCTCCCAAGGCATCCCTCCTGGATATTCTTTAGTGACTGCATACTTTATCCACTGTTCTTTCTGTCTGACTGTCAGCTTGTAGTCTTTGTCGTCGCGGATCAGTTCGTCCTCCAGGTTCTGCAAGACCTCATCCACGATTTCTTTAACTGTGTCTTCAGAGATTGAGTTGGGCACTCCAAGAAAGACAAAGTTGGATACCGTGTCGACCTCCTGGCATTTCTTGAAGAAGATTGAGCACCCCATCGCACGTAGGTCTCCGGATGCTTCTTCTAGACACTGCTGCGGATCGAGGCTGAAGCCCATTATTCCGGAGCCTTTGACGACTCTGCCATTTTCCTGCTGAACGTTGCTGAAGGAATTACTGTTTGGAATCCTGAAATAATCCTTTAGGACGACCTGATATTTTGGCATATCATTCTTGGCCCGTATCGGTTCGAGCTTCTTATCCTTTTCGTGAGGCAGGAAGCATGCGCGTTTGTCAACGTACTGCTGAATGAATTCGAGTCCTTCCATTAGCTTCTTGTCGAAAGCTAGTTTTGTGTTGTTTCCTTTGTCAACTCTGATTGCAAAACCTACTACGCATTTTTTGTATGCTATGGGCTTTTCCTTCGCTACTTCTGTTGGCCCGAATGCTATCTTTGACTTGCGTGCCTTTGTCGTTTTGGGGCGCTCTTCGATTGTCCTCTCCTTATTTCCCTTTTCGTCCCTCTTCTTTGATCCACTTCCTTTAGGGCGTACTCCCGTCGTAAATCCTTCAAGATCGACTGCCGTGTTTTCTGCATTCGTTACTGCCCCTTCTCTTGCGTTATCGACCCGTTCAGGAGTGAGCTGAGGTTCGACGGTGTTCTCTGTTTCTGTTGCGCGCTCCGGTGTCTTTGCATTGCGTCGGAGAAGAATTGATTGTGCTGGGGTCCCCCCTTTGGACGGCGGCTGAACCCTTTCTCCCCCCCCAAAATAATGATCCATTGTACGTTTTATTTCTTCTCGTTTCTTTTTAGATGACTGCTGCTCTCTTTCGTTGGTTGGTTGGTCTCCAGGTGTGACTGCCCCTTTTCCCTTAAGCTCGCGTGCCGGTGTGGTGGCTATCTCCTCGCTCTTGCGAGTACGGACCTTCCCTGAAGTTTTGTCGCTTTTGCGAGTTCCTTGCCCGTCCTCCATTATTGCTATCGTTTGCTTGTTAATTGTAATCCTTCTTTCACCCTTACGATTCCTCTTCAGTGTCCGCTTCTTCCCAGGAGGAATAGTCCTCTTCAGATCTGATTTCGTTGCCGTCGCTGTCGTAGGCGGGAGGACCTTCTGGAATATCTCTTCTCTCCCCTCGAATCCGTGAAAAGGTGCTATGCGGTAAATCCCGACTGTAGTAAGTGAAAACTGTCCGGCTCGTTTGATCAAAAATAATCTCGTAGATTACTTTGGTTTCTCCTAGTAGTTCCTCGAGTTCGGCGTCNAACACACCCGGCGTGTCGAATGAGGTGTAGAATACTGTTCTGTCTCTTGCGTATTTTGTGATAATATGCCGTATTATCCTCCTCTGATCTTCGAGGAAGAGTTGGCGTTGCGATCGTGTTAGAGTAGGCAAGTTAGGTGCGCCGACTTCCGCGCTGCTGTCTTCGTCCGAGTGATAGGATGAGATGCTTCTAGGCATGTGAATCGTTTGTTTATTTGCTTCCGTGGTGGTGCTGATGTTATCTTGGTTGGATTCTGATGTCCTCTGTAGCCCGCGGTATGTACCTACGACGCTTTGTTGAGAAGAAACCTCCGTGTTGACCCCGGGGATTGGTGAGAACTTTCGATCACCCCCCTTCGGAATAATTATGTTTAAACTGATTTTGAGCTTGATGTCGGCGTTGATTTTTCTCTTCGTCCGGTGGCGATGTGTTCAAATCGATTTATTGATGATGGTGTGTTTGATTTGGAGCTCAAGATTTCTTGAATTCCTGCGTGGATTCCAA
>B570J13893_100054_pt1 | contig 9192 bp, 11 predicted proteins | sample LakMenepilimnion_3_FD_13893 | JGI IMG/M metagenome (IMG submission 13893) | reverse complement strand
ACAAAGGTGACGCTTACTGCGTTAAGTGCAAAGAGAAGCGTGATTTCGAAGGAACTGTAAAGGTTTCTGACTCTGGTCGTCGCATGGCACAAGGCATCTGCCCAGTGTGTGGCACCAAGGTCAATCGTATTCTTGGCAAAGCACAGTAATTAAATTTCGTTTGGCATAAGTGAACTCCGGTTCACCTGCAAGCGACTAGCGTTACAAAAGACCCTCGCACTTAACGGTGTGGGGGTCTTTTGTTTGCTCTCAGGAAAATGTGAGCTGGCCAAAAGGCAATGAGTTCTCCATCTGTAATGTGCCTTCATCAGAGCGCAAGGTAAAGCTTCAAACTCCACAGATTTGATTCACCAAGAAATGCAAGGCGCTCGCAATCACCATCCTTCGGCACATGAGCACACATCCCAAGACTGTAAATACACCACCTGTCACAGCAACCCCCAAACCTCAAAGTGATGTTGAGAAAAGCACGCAACGAATCACCCGTCGATACAACAAGGGTTCTCATCCGGCTCGAGTGACCAGAATTTCCATCGAAAACTCAAGCTCACTCACAACGGATTCGTCCAGACCTCGACTTAAACAAGGAGTCTATATAAGTAAACCTAATCCAGAACAAGAAATGTGTTTGATCATTGCATCGGCCCAACACGCAATTTCGATTCATCACCCTGGTGCGCGTGCCATTGTTTCCAAGTTTGATGGTCAACATAGTGCAACTGATATCAGCAAGGAATTAGATGTGCCTCTAGAAGTTGTAGAGACTGTGATTAATCAATTAGAAATCAAACAACTGCTTGATACTTCTCATTCAAGAATTAGATTGCATAATCGTTTTCAGTCACCAATTGCTGAACGTGCTGCAAGCACAGATGACCAAAGTAACGATGCCTCATTCAAGCAATTGCAAGTGAGAATGTCTCCAGAGCTAAGTCAAACAACATGGATTCCTGGAGTTGTCGATGGAGGAGTTCACACTCTCTCTTCCAGGCAAAATTTTGGAGTTGAGATCCATGGAGAGAATCGCTTGGCAACCTTGATTTATGCTGCTTTGCTGGCTAGCGGTGTGACTAATACAAAGTTTTCAATCTCTTCACAACGTGAACAAAATTCAATTGGTGACCGAGATTTAGGTACCGGAGTGCTGCGTACCAGTGACTTTGGACTTAACTACAAATCACGAATCGAAGAGTTAAGTAGGGAATGGTCACTCTTTCCCACGGCATCCAAGAATGTTAAGGGAACGGTGAGCTCGCCTATTCCTGAGAAGAATATAAGAGTCATTGTTGGCCAGTACCAGCCTCAATTGATCACACAATTGATGAGGGATCGCACCGACCATCTATTTGTCGGTGAAGTAGTTGGGGGAGCCGCATATGCGGGCCCGTTGGTAAGACCTGGGAAAACCCCCTGTGCGCAATGTTTAGAAATAGGCAAGGCAGAGCGATACGGGGTCAAGGATCTAGTTCCCTTAGTCGCCCACAACTCCGATATCCCTGTTGCAATTTCCTATCAAGTTGCAGGAACTATTGTGCAAGCGATCTTGCAACTCATTGATACAGGTAAGTGTGAGCTCACGGGTGCCCAATTGTGCTTTGACTACACAACACCTATTCATCAAGAACCAATCAGATTTTCTAGACACCCAAATTGTCAATGTCAATGGAATTGAAGGTTTATCCACATAAATGCAGGACCAAATCTAAAGCAACACTTAAGTCACAAGAATCATTAAAGATCAAAAGAGAAATTACCAAATACTTCACCCACAATGAGGAGAAACCATGAAGACCATTTCGCAACAAGTGATACTTGCAGAACTACAGTTTAGAAACGCTCTGATAAAGACACACGATTCATTCTTTAGCCATTTAAAGAATGACCGTGGAGATGTTCCAGGTTGGGTATTAGTTGTATTAATGACCACTGGATTAGTAACTGCAATTTGGACAATCGCAGCTCCACGTTTAACAGCCATCTTAAAAGATTCACTCGATTCAATGAATGGCATTCGCTAAAGAAGCGCTATGAACCTTCCTACTTCACAAAGACAAAGATGTCGTAAACCTTTTTCTAAGGTTTCGCAGACATTTCAAAAAGAGGATGGAAATGTGGAAAGTGCACTTGTGCTGATTCCTATGCTTATTCTCTTCTTAATAGGCGTGCAATTATTGGTTTCCATAAATATTAGAAATACACAGATGGCGTTAGCCCAAGGCGATGCCTCTGCTCGAGCAATTTCACATCAATATGAATTGGGTGATCAACTACTTGAAGTGGGTGGTGGTATTGAAAAGATCCAGATTCTCATCACTCATCGCATCCAAAGGCTTCCTCAGTTGGTTCCTGGTCTGTTCTCGCTAATGGGGGGCAACCCAGTATCTGAGGTCATTGGTATTGCAGTTATTGAACCAATAAATCCCTAAGCAGTCGTGGCTAACCATAGAAATGAAGTGAGTATGAATATAAAGGCACGATTAGGCTCCGAGTCAGGAAGTGCCATTGTTGAATTCGTGGCACTAGCAATCCCCTTATTCATACCGATTTTTATATACCTCAATCAATTTGCCGGCGTAAGTGTGAATGAAGAAATTGCGCGTTCAATGGCTAGGGAAGTTCTGCGTGTATATGTGTTGAGTGAGAATGAATCTGCGGCCCGAAATCTCTCTGGCAAGAGTACAAATTTGCTTGCTCGGCAATGGAAGTTAACAGATTCTGAAATCACGTCTTTGCAAACAAGGCTGGAATGCTCTGCAACTCCATGTTTATCGGCTGATGGGCGCATCAAGCTGACAATAACTTTTAGAGATGAGCAAACAGGTCGAATGGTCTCAGCAAGTGCGCAAGAGCATCTCAGTCCATGGCTTTGATGAGTGCTGGAGGGCTTGAGTGTAACTCTCGTAGATTTAGAGATGAATCAGGATCTATCGCAGTCATTATCATTGGATTATTCGTAGTTACTGTTGCAGCATTGATGGTGATGACAGATGTCTCCACAATAATTATTGCTAAACGTTCACTGGCGCAGGCGACAGAGGCGGCGGCTCAAAGAGGTGTGCACACCTTAGATAAAAGTGCTTACTATCAAGGTAAAGCAAACATGCTCACAGTCCCTTTAGCCATCGCAACCAATCGAGCACACCCGTTAATCCCAATAGATTGCACCCGTGGTGGAATTGAAGTGATGCTTGAACTACATTCCTGGAGCGCGGATACAACAGATTTAAAGTGGCAGTATTTAGATGGAATTCAACTGACAAATTTTCAATGCGATGGCCATTCGCTGACTATTCAAACACGATCAGAGGTTCAATTGCCCTTCAAAATTCCATTTACAACTATTGACTCGGCATCTTTAACAGCATCAGCTGGCACGACTAATCAGGTGCAAGAGGGCTTCTATCTATTCGGAATTCGCTTGAGATAGTAGGCACGGGTATCCTTTGCTTATGGCCGCTCGCGAATATCAATTAGAGATTAACGCGGTTGACGCCACCCTCGTTTCTATCGAAAAAGTTTTAGATTTACCAAAGCTGAGAAAGCAAGCCGAAGAACTAGAGGTAGAGGCGGGAGTTCCTAATCTTTGGGATGACCCAGAAGCCGCCCAAAAGATCACAAGCCGTTTATCACGTGTTCAATCTGTAATAGCCAAACTCTCTGGGCTCCGTCAACGCGTGGAAGATCTATCGATTCTTTTTGAATTAGCAGCCGGTGAACCAGGTGGAATTCAAGACGCTGAAAATGAACTTGATGCGGTGAAGAAATCTGTCAGTGAATTAGAAGTTCAAACTTTGCTTAACGGCGAGTATGACGATCGGGATGCATTAATCACAATTCGTTCAGAAGCCGGCGGAGTCGAAGCCGCTGACTGGGCCGAAATGATTATGCGAATGTATTTGCGTTATTGCGAACGCCACAACTTCACAGTTAATGTCCTTGAAACATCATATGCAGAAGAAGCAGGAATTAAATCCACAACCTTTAAAGTTTCTGCGCCATATGCATATGGAACTTTGTCAGTAGAACAAGGAACTCATCGACTAGTTCGCATTTCGCCTTTTGATAGCCAAAGCCGCAGACACACTTCCTTTGCAGGTGTTGAAGTTGTTCCTGTAGTTGAGCAAAGTGACCACATCGAGATTGATGAAAAGGACATTCGTGTTGATGTCTATCGTTCATCTGGTCCTGGTGGACAAGGGGTTAACACAACTGACTCTGCCGTGCGCTTAACCCACATTGCAACAGGAATTGTGGTTTCATGCCAGAACGAGCGCTCCCAGATTCAAAACAAAGCAACAGCCATGGCTGTGCTGCAATCAAAGTTACTTGAGCGTCGCCGCCAGGAAGAGCAAGCAAAGATAAATGCACTCAAGGGTGACAACTCAGGTTCATGGGGCAATCAAATGCGTTCCTATGTTTTAGCGCCGTATCAAATGGTGAAGGATTTGCGAACAGATTATGAAACTGGAAACACTTCAGCGGTATTAAATGGAGAAATCGATGAATTCATCGAAGCTGGAATCCGCTGGCGCCGCAGTTCCTAGTTTCTTGAATATGCGCGTGATTCGATAAATCTCACACTTTCTTCAGGCTCAAACCCGCGTTAGATCCGAGGATTTGCCTCGGTAATCCATAAACTAGGCGCAGGTCGAAGGTGGTTCCCCGAACTCCACCCCGCAGATGCCATGGGAGATTTAATGATTCGCTTTGAAAATGTCACCAAGATTTACCCAGGTCAAGAGCGTCCTGCCCTTGATTCAGTAAATCTTGAGATTGTAAAAGGTGAGTTCGTATTCCTCGTTGGCCTATCAGGCTCAGGTAAATCAACTTTCTTGCGTTTGGTTCTTCGTGAAGAACGCCCAACAGCAGGTTCAATCCATGTTGCTGGAAAAGATTTAGGCACGCTGGCAAAGCACAAAGTTCCTGAGCTTCGTCGCTCTGTCGGAACTGTTTTCCAAGATTTTCGCTTACTTCCGAATAAGACAATTACTGAAAATGTAGCCTTCACATTGCACGTGCTTGGATACTCACAAAAAGAGATCAACCGCGAGGTTCCAGAAGTGTTGGAACTTGTTGGCTTGGAAGATAAGGCTGATCGTTTACCGTCAGAGATTTCCGGTGGAGAACAACAGCGTGTAGCGATTGCGCGCGCATACGTTAGTCGCCCACCAATTTTGATTGCAGATGAACCAACAGGAAATCTAGATCCAGCAACTTCCGTTGGCATTATGAAATTGCTCGATCGCATTAACCGAGAAGGCACAACAGTTTTGATGGCAACACATGATGCTGGCATTGTGGACCAGATGCGTAAGCGCGTTATTGAGCTTGATGCAGGACATGTAATCCGCGACCAAGTTCGTGGTGTTTATGGTTACACGGGCTAAGGGATAGAGGAGCACACATGCGCGCACGGTTTCTAGTCAGCGAAGTCCGAATTGGACTTCGACGTAACTTAACAATGACTTTTGCAGTCGTTGTAACAACGGCCATCTCATTGTCCTTGCTTGGTATTGGGCTTCTTTCAAATGCCCAAGTCGGTGCGATGAAGGATTATTGGTATGACAAGATTGAAGTATCTGTTTTCTTATGCGGAAATCTTTCAGAATCTCCTTCATGTGCATCAGGTGTCGTATCGGCTGATCAGCGCATAGCTATTCAGCGCGATCTGCAAGAGATGAGCGTGGTCGATAGCGTTTTCTATGAATCACAAACAGAAGCATTCAAGCGATTCCAAGAGCGCTTTAAGGACTCAGCAATTGCACAAAATGTGACAGCTGATCAGTTACCAGAATCTTTCCGAGTTAAATTGAAGGATCCAACCCAATTTGCAGTAATTGTGAGTGCATTTAGCGGTCGACCAGGTGTTGATGTTGTGCAGGATCAGCGATCAATTCTTGAGAAGTTTTTTAAATTATTGGGAGTTCTTCGAAATGGCGCGTTAGTAGTTGGTCTTGCATCCGTGTTGACTGCTGCACTTTTGATTTCTAATACCTTACGAATTGCAGCCTATAACCGTCGACGTGAAACAGGTGTGATGAAACTTGTGGGAGCATCTTCGTGGTCAATTCAGCTTCCATTTTTGCTTGAAGGTGTCATCTCAGCTCTAATTGGTTGGGGCTTGGCAACTGGCTTACTTGCCGGACTAAAAACTGTTATTGATTCAAATGTTGCACCACTTCTCACCTTCACAAAGTTCTTCGGATGGGGCGAGGTCTGGGTTGCATCTGCATGGTTATTGGCAACAGGCTTATTCGTGTCCGTTCTGGCCTCAGTCATCACGCTTCGCCGTCACCTCAAGGTCTAATTTCAACCCACATGGCGCCTCTCATTGCTGGGTAGTGAGAGAATTGAGTCCTGCACTCCAATAGTTGGATGCATTGAATAAGGGCGGTGATGCGGCATGGTCAAAGAGATAGGCCGCAAGGTCATTGCTCAAAACAAAAAAGCTCGTCACGATTATTCAATTTCAGATGTAATTGAGTGCGGAATGGTGCTTACTGGCACTGAAGTGAAGTCACTTCGTGCTGGCCGCGCATCATTGATTGATGGCTTTGCCATGGTCAACGATGGCGAACTCTGGTTAATGGGTGTTCACATCCCTGAATACACAGAAGGCACCTGGACCAATCACACACCTCGTCGTGATCGAAAGCTTCTTGTTCACAAAAATGAACTCAATAAACTGATTGGAAAACTTAAAGATTCAGGAACGACCCTTGTTCCACTGCAGCTCTATTTCAAAGACGGAAGAGCCAAGGTCGAGATCGCAGTTGCTAGGGGTAAAAAAGCTCATGACAAGCGCGAAGCGATTAAGGAACGTGAGGCTGATCGTGAGGTCTCACGGGTTGTCTCACGCGCTTTGAGCGGTAAGGCAAGTCGCGCCGCATCAAAATATGAGGATTAACACCTTCTTACTCTTCTGATTTATACTTTCCACACCGCCGCTTCGATACCTCAATTTTTGAGGCAACGTTGCGACGGCAAAGGAAATTGACAATTAAATAGGGGATAAGAAATACGTTTCTTTTTCTCCAAGTTCTAAGTGTGAAAGCACTTTAAATCTTGGGGGTGAACGGTCTCGACTTTGGATGTTGAGTCAGGGGAAGCGGGCCGAGGAAGCCGGAATGATCTCGTAAACCAATAATCCGTGCAAAAAATAACTGCAGACCTTAAAAAGTCTGAATTCTCACTAGCTGCATAAGCTACTGTGATTCCGTTAGCCCAGGTGCCGCTCTCGACCTGGAATCTAGCGTCGACTAGGGGGCTTTTCACTTCATTGGTGTTGCAGACGATGAAGGAGAACATTTTTGCAACTGAGTTCGTCGAAGAAATGTGTGTAAAAACTTCGGGACTGAGAAAGCGTTAATCACACTACGCCCGTAGAAGCCCTGTTTTGATACCGAAGGACCCGGGTTCGATTCCCGGCACCTCCACTACAACGATCATGAGTAAGGATTGACTGATGAGCCATCAGTGATTGAACTCAGGTCGGTGCTGACACAAGTACTTAACTTGTGACTGATTAGCTTGGCTATAAGTGCTGACTTATTCGCATAAACTGCGTAGGCTTACCATTATGCGCTTGAGAATCTGTATTGCGGTCTTCCTAATGTTTGGTTTCCTAGCACCAATTTCAGCAGAATCTGCAGGCGGTTGTTCATCATTGAATATTCCAGCACTCGCTGATGACAACCTTACGGTGACAATTTCAACTATGAGCGTCGTTGAGAAAGTAGGGTCCTATCAATTGACGATCATCTATAAATTGCAAAATGCAACAATTGACAAAAAGATTGATGAAGGAACTTTCAAAATTTTTTTCACAGACGGTACCTCTGAACCTCAATACGGATTCTTTGGTAGTTTTTTTCCGGGTGATTCACGAGAGCGTTCATACACTTGGGAATACTTAAAGGGTAAATCTCCGCTTGCTATTTCTTACAACTCCGGCTTCTTTACGACTCAATTAAGTGGCTCGAAACTCAATTGGGCTCCTCCTGGGCAAGATTGTAGTCAGATTTTATCTAAGACTGCCGCAGAAAAGGCAGCAGAAGACAAGGCAGCAGAAGACAAGGCAGCAGCTGCAATTAAAGCCGCTGAAGATGCAGCCGCAGCAAATAAGGCGAGAGCAGATAGCGCCAACTCGGGCTTGAAATTCTTAGTCGATCAAGTGGTTGCCACAAGGGAAGAAATGAAGTTACGGATTAATGGATTGGTAAAGATGTATCCCGCCGAAAAGATTGCGTTAAACGCCATCTTGCAATCCAATTCGATGCTTGTGACAGTGACACCGGTCAATTACAAAGAGATTGAAAAAATGATGTATGAAGTCACGGATCAAGTCGATGTCATAGAAAATCGGGCCGTAGTTAAAAAAACAACAATTACCTGCATCAAAGGCAAACTAATCAAGAAGGTGACGGCAATAAAACCTAAGTGTCCAAGTGGTTACAAGCTGAAGAAGTAACGCACTTGCTGATTATTAGTGCTGCCCACCTGGGCCATGACCATCACGCCCGGAGGATCTTCCTAGCCGCTTTACTTTCTTCGCTCGGATAATCTCTGTGCCATCGGCGCTGTAAACAGGCGGCACCTTCTTGCTTCTAAAGTTAGAGTTTTCAGAAAAGTACTCTAGGTCTAATGCAATATATGCCATGAGTAGTGCATAAACACTTAACAATTGGGCAGCTCTTACACCCGAAAAGAGCAGAGTGATACCAAGAAATAAATCTATTATTACTGCAAAGCCATGGAGAATCCGGCGCAGTACTTTCACTATTGCCCATAGAAGACCGACTTTCGAATTCAAGAAATTCACTAGGACTTTTAGCGCGAGAACTATTGCGAGTGGTCCTGCGAACAACGTAACCATAAATATTATGACTACTAAATAGGCCAGTGACTCCATTTCTAGGCCTCCCACTCATGACGAAGCGCAGCAAACAACACCATGTCTTCGCGGGATCCATCAGCGCAACAGGAGGCATCGCGCAATACTCCTTCTTGAACATATCCAGAGTTTGCGAGAACTTTCAAAGATGGTTTATTGGATTGGACCACTAGAGCTTCTATGCGATGGAAACCAATTGTTTCAAAGCCATATCCTGTTAGAAGTTTTGTGGCAGCTGTTGCAATTCCCTTGCCGCGGGTTTCAGCGGTTAACCAGTAACCGATTTCAGCTTTAGCCTC
>B570J13893_100047_pt1 | contig 9411 bp, 8 predicted proteins | sample LakMenepilimnion_3_FD_13893 | JGI IMG/M metagenome (IMG submission 13893) | reverse complement strand
CCTGCTTTGGGAGCAGGAGATCGGGAGTTCGAATCTCCCCGCCCCGACCAGTTTGTCTCGGTTCTTCTTCAATCCCTATAGGAGCAATTAGTGAAAAGTTCAGTCGAAGTTCTATCTCCAACTCGTGTTCGTCTAGATGTTGAAGTTGCTTACTCTGAGCTTGAGTCACATGTAGCTAACGCATACAAAAAGGTTGCATCACAGGTAAACATTCCTGGTTTCCGTAAGGGAAAAATTCCTGCATCAATGATCGATCAGCGTGTTGGTCGCGGAGCTGTCATCGATGAGGCAATCAACACAGCTCTTCCAATCTTTTATGGTCAAGCTGCTCGTGAGCATACAGTTGCTGTGATCGGTCGCCCAGAAGTTGATGTGAAAGAGTTTGTAGATAACGAGAAGCTTGTTTTCTCTGTTGAAGTAGATGTTCGCCCAGAAGTTGTTTTGCCAGATTTCTCAAAGATCACAATTGAAGTTGATGATGTGACAGTTGCAGATGCTGATGTTGATGAGCAGATTGAATCATTGCGCACACGTTTTGGAACACTCACAACAGTTGAGCGCGAAGTTAAGAATGGTGACTTCACTACTCTTGATATGACTGCTTTTATTGATGGTGCAGAAGTTGATGGCGGACAGGCTAATGACATCTCATACGAAGTTGGATCAGACAAGATGATTGATGGTCTTGATGAAGTCCTGATCGGCATGAAGGCCACAGATGTTAAGACTTTTGAAACACAACTTGTTGGCCAGCAAGAAGGCGAAAAGGGTGAAGTCAAGGTAACTGTTAAGGCGGTTAAAGAACGTGAACTTCCACCAGTAGATGATGCATTCGCAAAGCTTGCATCTGAATTCGACACCCTTGCAGAGTTAAAGACAGATTTTGTTGCACGTCTAGAGCGCGTGAAGAAGATGGAACAAGGTGCACAGGCACGCGATCGTCTAGTTGAAAAACTATTGGCAGATAATGAGATTCCGGTTCCAGATAATCTGGTTGAACTAGAAGTAAATGACCACCTTGAGGGCGAAGGCCGATTAGAAGATGCTGAGCACCGCGCAGAGGTTGATGGCCAGGTTCGTTCATCTCTGAAATCTGATTTCCTACTAGATGCAATTGTTGCCTCCGAAGATGTTCAGGTCACAGAGATCGAGTTGACTGAGTACTTAGTCCGCACATCTCAGCGTTATGGAATGGCTCCTCAGCAGTTTGCTGAAGAGCTCCAAAAAGCAGGACAGATTCAGCAACTAGTTGCAGAAGTGACTCGAGCAAAGGCGCTCGCATCTGTTTTGGGTCGCATCACCGTCAAGGATGCCTCAGGCAAGGTAATTGACCTGGAAGCTCTGGCACCTAAGGCAAACCCTGCAGATCTAGTCGAAGAGGCTTAATTCCTCTCCTTTCGCTCTGCCCACAGCGAACACAGCACGGTTCACGCATGTATTTCCCATAATCGGGAAGCATTTGGCCTTCTTAATTGTTAAGGTCACTACAGGTAAAAAACGGGAGGCAATTGACGTGGACACAGATAGCAAGATGAAGGACCAGATTTATAACCGCCTGCTTGAAGAGCGCATTGTTTTCTTGTCAGGTGAAGTCCGCGACGATATGGCCAATATGGTCTGTGCGCAGTTGCTTCTTCTGTCATCACTAGATGCCAAGAAAGATATTTTCTTATACATCAACTCACCAGGTGGATCTGTGACTGCAGGCATGGCTGTCTATGACACGATGCAGTTGATTCCTAACGATGTTGCAACTGTTACCTTCGGAATGGCTGCATCAATGGGTCAATTCCTTCTCACATCAGGTGCTAAGGGTAAGCGCTATGCAACAAAGAGCTCTCGCATTTTGATGCACCAACCACTCGGTGGCATTGGTGGAACTGCAATTGACATTCGTATTCAGGCAGAGCAAATGGCTATTACTAAGCAAACTCTTTCAGAGTTAAATGCTTTGCACACAGGGCAATCTCTAGAAAAGATCCTTGCAGACTCAGACCGTGATAACTGGTTTAATGCAACTGATGCAAAAGATTATGGCTTTGTTGATCATGTTGTTACTTCATTGGGACAAATCACTGGAGGGAAAGCGTAATGACTATTCAAGAGATTAATGCACGCTACGTTCTTCCAACAGTTGAAGAAAAGACTGCCTATGGCTACAAGCGACAAGATCCATACACAAAGTTATTTGAAGAGCGCATTATTTTCTTAGGCCAGCCAATTGATGACACAGTTGCAAACGATGTCATGGCCCAGCTTTTAACTTTGGAATCTATGGATCCAGATCGTGACATCATGATCTATATCAACTCACCTGGTGGATCTTTCACTGCACTAACAGCGATTTATGACACCATGCAGTTTGTGCGCCCAGATATCAGCACAATTTGCTTGGGCCAAGCAGCATCTGCAGCAGCTGTGATTCTTGCTGGTGGTGCAAAGGGAAAGCGTTATGCACTTGAGCACTCACGCATTTTGATCCACCAACCTTCTTCAGAAGGTGGCGGACAGGCATCTGACATTGAGATTCAAGCGCGCGAAATCGATCGCATCACACGCATGCAAGAAGACCTTTTGTCACGCCATGTGGTGAAGTCATCGGAAGAGATTCGCAAAGATATTGAGCGCGACAAGATTCTTACAGCAGCAGAAGCTGTTGAATACGGAATCATTGATCAAGTACTTGCATCACGAAAGGCAAAGAAGTAACTCTTCTTTACAAATAATTGAAACTATTTGAGCCGGGTTCCCTTTGGTCATATAAGGGATACCGGCTCTTTTGGTTTTCAAACACAATTTTCGTTTTGGGTGCATCAGCATTTCCGATTGCACTCGCCGTAGCAGTTCTTGATGCAGGTGGAACCGCTACTTCATTAGGGCTAATTCTTGGTGCACGTGTTTTATCAGGTGTTGTCTTTGCCCCATTTGCAGGTGTTTGGGCTGACAGGTTGCCTCGCAGATATGTAATGATCGGTGCAGACTTATTTAGATCTGCACTTGTTGTTGTAATGATTTTTGTTTCTACTCCTACCATGCCTCATATCTTTTTGGGGTTAGCCGTTTTCCTTATGGGTGCAGGAGATGCATTTGGTGCTGCCGCGGCTGGGGCAATAATCCCAAGTCTTGTTCCTGACGAAAAACTACCTGCAGCAAATGTTGCTCGAGGTATTGTGGTCAAAAGTGCATCAATTGTTGGCCCCGGTATAGGTGGCGCATCAGTGTTCTTGGTTGGGGCTAGATTTACTTTTATTTTTACAGCTGTTGCTTTTGTATTAGGAACGTACTTTCTCTCCAAAATTAAAGAAGATATCAACGGCCAGAAGCGCGAACAAGAACCATTCATGGTGGAACTTCGCGAAGGCTTGCGTACAGTGCGAGATATTCCGTGGATTGGCGCATTCATCCTGATGGTTTCAGTTCAGTTAATGGTTGTTATTGCCGCCGAAACTGTCTTGCTCCCAGTAATTAGTCGCAGAGAATTTGATTCAAATACGCCATTCGCATTGGCTGCGGCCGCCTTTTCACTTGGCGGTATTCTTTCAGCGTTGCTGTGCGTCAAGATTAAGGTAAAGCACGAAGGCTATGTTTCGATCTTTGTGTGGATGTTCATCATCATCGCTCCACTTTCGTTGGCGTTTCCTGTGTCAGGCACATTTATAGTTGTTGCATATTTGTTTGCGGGATTCTCAGTTGGACCATGGGAAGCCTGGTGGTCTTCTGCAGTGCAACGAGAAGTTCCACAGCATTTGCAAGGCCGGGTATTTTCAATCGACCACATGGGTTCGGCCGGATTAATGCCCATTGGTATGGCATTGATTGGTCCTGCTGTTGCTTTTTTTGGCGAGAAAGAGTTGTTAATCGGCGCCTCAATTTTCCATGTGCTCATCAGCTTTGCAATCCTTCGAGTCCCTGGCGTTAAGGATATGAAAATGCCAATTACCCCTACTGATTATTCTCACGGCGAACAGAAGTAAGCCTAAAAAACCAAGCACGAATTCACACAAGAACGTAAAATTTGGGCATGACAAGAATCGGTGAAACAAGCGATCTGCTCAAGTGCTCTTTCTGCGGCAAGACCCAGAAGCAGGTTAAGAAGTTAATTGCCGGTCCTGGCGTTTATATCTGCGATGAATGTATTGAGTTGTGTAATGAGATCATCGTCGAAGAACTTACTGAAGCGGCATCTCTTGGCCTTTCTGAACTTCCTAAGCCACAGGCAATCTTTGAATTTCTAGATCAATATGTAATCGGGCAAGATCGAGCAAAGAAGTCTTTATCTGTTGCCGTCTATAACCACTACAAGCGCGTGCAGAGCGGTGAGTCAAAGGGTGAAGGCGCTATTGAATTAGCAAAGTCAAATATCTTGATGCTCGGACCAACTGGTTGCGGCAAGACACTTATGGCTCAAACTTTAGCTCGCATGTTAAACGTTCCATTTGCAATTGCAGATGCAACCGCCCTTACTGAGGCTGGCTATGTTGGTGAAGATGTTGAAAACATTTTGCTTAAGCTTTTGCAAGCTGCAGATTATGATGTGAAGAAAGCGGAAACGGGAATTATCTACATCGATGAGATCGATAAGGTTGCACGTAAATCAGAAAATCCTTCAATTACTAGAGATGTTTCAGGCGAAGGTGTTCAGCAAGCACTGCTGAAGATTCTTGAAGGAACAGTTGCATCTGTTCCACCTCAGGGCGGTCGCAAGCACCCACATCAAGAATTTATTCAGATTGACACAACAAATGTCTTATTCATTGTTGGTGGAGCATTTTCTGGTCTTGAAAAGATCATTGAAAGTAGAATTGGAAAGTCAGGCGTTGGGTTTAACGCTACTTTGCAAGATGCTTCTGAGAAGAACCGCAAAGACATTTTCGCAGATGTCATGCCAGAAGATCTCTTGAAGTTTGGAATGATTCCAGAGTTCATTGGTCGCTTGCCAGTTCTTACAAGTGTGGAGAACCTAGATAAGCCAGCTTTAATGCAGATTCTGACTGAGCCAAAAAATGCTCTTGTGAAGCAATATCAGCGACTATTTAATCTTGATCATGTGGAACTTGAATTTGATGCAGAAGCACTGGATGCAATTGCAGATCTCGCACAGGAACGTGGCACGGGTGCTCGTGGACTTCGAGCAATCATGGAATCTGTGCTCCTTTCGGTGATGTATGAAGTTCCAAGCCGCACAGACATTGAAAAGGTGATTATTACCAAGGAATGCATCACATCTGGTGGCCAGCCAACATTGGTAAATCACACAGGCCCAAAGCGCGCACGAGCAGCAAAAGGTACTGANGAGAAGAGCGCATAATCTAGACTGCGCACTATGTCTTCAAGCCGTGAATTAGCCTCATCTTTCTCGCCAAACGAGATCGAATCTGCGCTGTATGAAAAGTGGATGAAGGCCGGATATTTCACAGCTGATGCTTCTTCTAGCAAGCCACCATTTTCCATAGTTTTGCCTCCACCTAATGTCACTGGCGTTTTACACATTGGCCACGCACTTGATCAAACTTTGCAGGATTGTTTAACCCGCATGAAGCGCATGCAAGGTTTTGAAGTTTTATGGTTACCAGGAATGGACCATGCGGGCATTGCAACCCAAAACGTTGTAGAAAAACAATTAGCAGTTAGCGGCATGTCACGCCACGATCTTGGTCGTGAAGAGTTTGTTAAAAAAGTTTGGGAGTGGAAAGAAGAATCAGGAGGCGCGATTCTTGAACAGATGAAGCGCTTGGGATCTTCAGTTGATTGGTCAAGAGAACGCTTCACCATGGATGAAGGAATGTCCAAAGCAGTTGTTGCGATCTTTAAGCGGATGTATGACGCAGGACTTATTTATCGCGCTGAAAGAATTATTAATTGGTGCCCAAGGTGTTTGACAGCCTTGTCAGATATTGAAGTTGAGCATCAAGATGATGCAGGTGAATTCGTTCAGATTCGCTATGGCGAGGGTGAGCAAAGCATCGTGATTGCAACTACCCGAGCTGAAACAATGTTGGGAGACGGCGCAGTTGCCGTGCACCCAGATGATCCTCGATACAAACACATGATCGGTTCTGAAGTTTTACTGCCTTTAGTTAACCGAATGATTCCGATTATTGCTGATGAATTAGTTGATCCTGACTTTGGAACAGGCGCAGTAAAAGTGACTGCAGCACATGATCCAAATGACTTTGAGATGGCGATGCGCCACAACGTTCCGTTTGTTGTGATCATGAACGAACACGCCGTAATGGATGGAACTGGCACAGAGTTTGATGGCATGGATCGTTTTGATGCTCGCGTAGCCGTAGTTGCAAAGTTAAAGGAAATGGGCCGAGTTGTTGCTGAAAAGCGTCCATACATGCACGCAGTTGGACATTGTTCTCGTTGCGATACAACCGTTGAGCCACGTTTATCAAAGCAGTGGTTTGTAAATGTCGCACCTATGGCAAAGGCATCTGCCGATGCTGTTAGAAGTGGTGAAGTAACAATTGAACCTGAAGCACTCGCTCCTCGTTACTTTGAGTGGGTCGACAACATGCACGACTGGTGTATTTCGCGTCAGTTGTGGTGGGGTCACAGAATTCCTGTTTGGTATGGACCAAATGGTGAAGTACAAGTTGTAGGTCCTGATGAGACCGCACCTGCTGGTTGGACACAGGATCCAGATGTATTAGATACCTGGTTCTCCTCTGGTCAATGGGCATTTTCAACATTTGGTTGGCCAGAAAAGTCAGCAGATCTTGCAAAGTTCTATCCGACATCTGTCCTTGTTACAGGCTATGACATCTTGTTCTTCTGGGTTGTGCGCATGATGATGATGTCAACATTTGCAATGGATGGTGTTGCACCATTTAAGACAATCATGTTGCACGGTTTGGTACGTGATCAATTTGGTAAGAAGATGTCCAAGAGTCGTGGAAATGTTGTGGATCCAATTGAATTCATGGATAAGTACGGCGCAGATGCGTTGCGCTTTACCTTGGCACGCGGTGCCAATCCAGGGACAGACCAAGCACTTGCCGAAGACTGGATCGGTGGATCACGTAACTTTGCAACTAAGTTATGGAATGCAACTCGCTTTGCAATGATGAATGGCGCAACAGTTGCCGGTGAACTCCCACCTGTTGATTCCTTGAACGCCATCGATAAATGGATTCTTAGCCGTCTTTCAGAAACCGTTCAAGAAGCAACAGATCTCTTGGAAAAGTACGAGTTTGCTCGTGCATGCGAGTTGATGTATCACTTCGCATGGGATGACCTGTGTGACTGGTACCTAGAGCTTTCTAAAGAAGCTTTTGCTTCAGGTAATGCTGAATCAAGTAAGCAAGTATTGGGATATGTACTCGATCAACTATTCCGTTTAATGCATCCAGTTATGCCTTTCATCACAGAGCAGATGTGGACCACGCTGACTGGGGGAGAGTCCTTAGTGATTGCGCAATGGCCACAAGCCCATGCTGCTCACATTGATAAAAAGTCAGAAAAGCTTGTTTCTGAGCTTCAAGAGATCATCACTGAGGTGCGCCGCTTCCGTAATGATCAAGGTATTAAAACTTCACTCAAGATTCCTGGCCGCATTCTGGCAACAGGTGAAATTGCACAATATGCATCAGCGGTGGCATTTGTAGTTCGAATGGAGCTTGGGGACATCACACCGAGTGCAAAATGTGAAGCAGCAGGAGTCACTATTGAATTTGATTTAACAGGATCAATTGATGTGGCAGCAGAGCGCGCTCGACTTGAAAAGGACCTTGCTACAGCCCAAAAGGATAAGCAAACCGCTGAAGTGAAGTTGAATAACCAAGGTTTCATGGCTAAAGCACCAGCAGAAGTTGTTGTTGAAATTCGCGAACGTCTTGAAAAGACAACTGCAGATATAGAACGTGTATCTGCCGCATTAGCAGCATTGCCACAATCATGATGATTTCACCAGATGATCAAGAAAGAGTTGATGCCATTGAGCAGGCATTACTTGCGCGTTGGCCTGAAACACGTATTGCGCCGACCACAGAACGCATTGCTGCACTCGTAGATCTTTTAGGATCTCCTCAATTAACCTATCCAACGATTCACATCGGTGGAACAAATGGCAAGACAACAACAACACGAATGATTGATTCTTTGCTATTTGCACATGGACTTCGCACAGGGCGCTTTACGAGTCCGCACCTTGAAACGTATCGGGAGCGTATTGCAATTAACGGTGAGCCAATTGATCCTAAGGAATTAATCTTTTCCTATAACGATATTGCTGCCTACCTAGATTTAGTCGACACAAAATTTGAGCATCCCATTTCATTCTTTGAGGCAATCACTGCATTAGCTTTTGCGGCCTTCGCAGAACACCCAGTTGATGTGGGAGTAATTGAAGTTGGCATGGGCGGACAGTGGGATGCAACCAATGTTGTCGATGCTGATGTTTCAGTAATCATGCCTATCGGTTTTGATCATATGGAGTACCTGGGTAACACTTTGCATGAGATTGCCTCCACTAAAGCAGGAATTATCAAAGAGGGCGGCTTTGTAGTCCTAGCCCAGCAAGAGCATGAGGCAGCAAAAGAGTTAATCCGAAAGGCTGCTGAGGTAGGCGCAGATGTTGTTCGAGAAGGCATTGAATACTCAGTTGCTTCACGCGCAGTTGCTGTGGGAGGACAACTACTAACTATTCAAGGTATTCACGATACTTACGATGAAATCTTCCTGCCACTACATGGTCGTCACCAAGCAGCAAATGCCGCATCAGCACTGGTTGCAGTGGAAGCCTTCTTTGGAGATCAACCGCTAGATATTGAAGCAGTTCGTGCTGGCTTTGCCGCTGTCACATCACCTGGACGATGCGAAATTGTTCATCGTGAACCAACTGTCATTCTAGATGCCGCACACAACCCACATGGTGCAAAAGCACTAGCTGATACCTTGCTCAATGAATTCAACTTTGATGAAGTTATTGCTGTTGTGGGTGTATTTGGAGATAAAGATGCCACTGGAATACTTCAAGAACTAGAACAGATCGTTGACCATGTCATTGTCACCCAAAGCTCGTCTTCAAGAGCAATGCCATCTTCTGAATTGGAAAAGATTGCCTCAAAGATTTTTGGAGCCGATCGTGTCTTTGAAGTTTCAGATTTAGCTACAGCCTTAGATAGAGCGGTTGGAGATGCTGTCAGACCGTTGAGTGAAGACACGGTCGGAATAATCGTTACCGGTTCTGTCGTAACAGTTGGCGAAGCACGGACATATCTGCGGAAGAAGTTTTCTAAATGAAAATTCTCGGAGCATCAGTTTTGATTGCTGAAAGCATGACCATGGGTTTTGCAATACTCATTGCAATGAAAGACCAATCCCAGGCCGCAATCATTTATGGCTGCATGGTTTCATTCTTGTTATTTGTGGCTGCAGCTCTTGTGCGCCGGCCCGGAGGATTTG
>B570J13893_100044_pt1 | contig 9539 bp, 3 predicted proteins | sample LakMenepilimnion_3_FD_13893 | JGI IMG/M metagenome (IMG submission 13893) | reverse complement strand
GGAAGAATTTCAGCTCCGATCCCAGGTACGCCCTGGAATTTGAGGTTGTTTCGAATACCGAAATTCGAGCAAACACACTCGCCAAGGTGAAGCCAAAAAACAGGCACACTCCGGTGATGGAGTACTCACTCTGTCAGGAATGCGTTCGGTTCCTGAAGAAGCCTGATAATTACGCGGTCATGACAGCATGTCAGAAGGATAGAATGCTTGACTGGAAGAATACATGGCCATCATTTATGTGGGACCTTCTGAGCAGCCCCCATAACTGGAGGGAACATCCCAAGAAACGGTGGGGTATGATATGCGCTTCGATGAGGCCATATTGGGTGAATGCAATTGGCACCATCAAGAAAAATGGGGTATTCATATACACCGGATGTGACCTCCAAATTCCGGAACCCTATTTTGTAGATCGTACCTTAGATGTTGATAAACATCGAGCCAATATTGATTGTTATGACCTGAAGTCAATGATGGAGGAACTGAACAGTGCAAAGCCGTCCCTCATACCGGATGTATTGTGCCCATGGGGCTGCACGGAGTTTTGCTTTCAAGCAAAGCATTTCCATTTGGGTCTAATCATACAGCATCATTTGCGAAAGGTAGTATTAAAATTTCCACGTAGTAAATGGTATGAAAAGTTGCACTTGGTAGAATCGTCTCGCAAGGATTACATAAGGGAAGACGGTGATTATGACCATGTGCTATTGAATCCTAAATGGCCAGTCAGGCCATGCGTTATATTGAAAGATAATGAGGGGCTTATGGTGATGGTATGTCGTTATCACGAGAAGCACGCATGTATGAAGCGGCTCTATGTTCATCCACCACGGAAACCGCACAATATTTTGAGTGCGCTGCAGCCAGATCAGCTATGTCCGTGTCAGATTCAGCCGAGAACGTTCCAGCCAATGAAGATTGGAAAGAACAATACGAATCTAGGGATGTGCATCCAAAATGTTTCTTATGCAGGTGCAGATTCGTTCACCATCAGAACTGAGCCAAATTTCAGCAGACTGTCGAGAATGTTGTTGAACAGCGAGGCATTGTCATTATCCAAGCGACAGGACATAAATGCCTTACTTTCAAGATTTGTTAGGGATGGTATTATCAGTGAGGAATTTGCCATGAATTTACGGGAAACCTCAGTGAAGGAGTATCCCGAAGGCAGTGTGTCAAAGTATACGGAATGTTCCACGTATGTCCCCTTCAGGGATGCAATACTCCTCCAGTTGAACAGTTCCAAAGACATCAAGGCTGACGTGATTATTGGAAAGGATGCAATTAGTGATCAGAACCTAACCACAACTTTTGAATGTTCATGGTTGCCTACAATTAGTTATGTCCAAATGGAAGACAGTTCTGGATTTGGTTATCCCCTTGCCCCCATTGGAAAATACAAATGTCTCAAACAGGATGAACCTTCAATGATGTTGTGGGCCCTTATTGGAGCTATTGTGGGCTGCAAGGACTTGTACCAGGCAATAACCAAGAAGAAGAATAGTTTCGACAAAGATGGATGGGAGGGTCATGCTCTTACCCATGTGTGTGGAAAGTATGCAAGGTATGCAGACATGAAATGTCCTCGGGGGACCCCATTTTCTGTCAGTAACAGTAGAACCGTTGAATCAATGCTCAAGCATGTCAAGAATGCCATGCCAACAGAACTGGTAGATAGTCATAGTATGGCATTGTTTGATGGTGGTGCTGATTTTTTCAAGTTCAACATCAGTTACTGGGAGAAATTATTCAAATCAGATGACCATCCATCGATATGTATTGTGCCTAATCTTGAGGAAGCCACTGAGGATATGTTGAAGGAAAAAGATGTAATAATTGTTGTTGATACTGACGAGGACACTGTGTCCAATACCATGGAAAAGGTCAGGGACAATGATGGACGGTGGGATGATGGGTATGGATCAACTTATGAAGCTAGGGTTGTTATTGGGACTTATGCAAAAATGAATTCAAAACCAGGACAGTTCGAAGGTGTGCGTTGGGCTCGCCATGGGAATGGTTTTGGGAAGTACTGGACTCAGGAGAGAAATAATGCATCATGTGAGATTATGACACATGCCAATGGTGTTGGCTATAATGTTGCTTGTCCCCAGGTCGCCACTGTGATTGTTTACGTGAAGATTGACAGTCCACAGATGGACCAATACAAGCTTGATTTTTTTTCATCCATAGGAGGACAGACGCATGTTCGGTGCAGCTGCACTGGTTTTCCACTCATAATATCAGGGGCATACCGGAAGGATAAGAGGAAGTGCATGCAATCAACATGTGTGTGGGAAGAGAGGCTTATATGCAGCAATAATGCATGCACAAGTCGTATATGCAGAAAGTGTTTTGAAGGTTTCCCAATTTCCAGCATCACTACTATCAATCCACCATTGGGAGAGGATTCAGGCTCAGCTGGTAATGATAATTTGAATACCGAATCTGATAATGGATGTGATGATGATCAATGGCACGATGATGAACGAGGTGAGGAAGACAAGGTCTCTACTGACGATTCCGGTGAATATCACCTTGGTGAAGGTTCCAATGATGCTGACGAAAATTATAGGGATGATGATATAGACAGAGGTGATATTTTGGGAAGGACTCACATGGAGGATTACGGTAACAGGCTGGATGATTATGTGAATGGACATGAACAGGATGACGATGATGGAGATGTTGAAGGAGATTTCTGTTATGGCATACATGAATGTATCAGGCGGAGAATGCGAGGTAACAAACCCACTGATATGGAAGTTGATGGATATCCTCTCGGAGATTATTTAACAACCTCTCGATTATGATCCCACAGACAGAGGTTTGTACACAATGTATGAGGAGGAAGGCTCAGATGGGGATGAGAATGACATGGCAGTCTGTCTACCAACAACAGATGCAGGAGATTTTGCTTACCAGATATACCGTCGAAAATCAGAGCTGTGTGGGGTTCCGAGTCATGTCATCATGAATCAAGTCGGAAATCTGTGTAATAGATACAACCATCGTATAATGGGAACCAATTTGGAGCAGAATTTCATTCAGAGGATTGTTTCTCAGCAATGTGGGACATCCCACCCTCTGTTATATCCCATGTCTACACTTTTTCCAAGTCATTTTTACGCGGAAGCAAAACATGATTCTTGTTCAATTTTGGGTGATGTACCAATCTGCTGTTATTCTCGTGACACACATCCATTTGGATTTTCATCTCAGTTGGAACGTGGACGTGCACTTGCAACTAGTTCCTGCTCATCAACGAGTACCTGTCCATTTCTGTTGGCGTATGTGTACGATGTTCTAACCAATGGTGCCATGAGCAACACCGACTCTAGGCTTGTGGAACGTCATGGTTTCAAGGTCGATGTTGTGAGTCCTCAAGGTATGAGCTTACGCGATAAGGAGGAGAATGATTTATCAGAGAGTGTGGATAGTCATCAAGCAGCACTTGATTTAGCTGCCGCTATGCCACACGTCGAATTTGACCTCTTCCTCACATTTACATGCAACCAACAGCTTCATCCTGGTGTGAAGCACCTGCACAAGTTTAAAGAAAGTATGGAGTGGAATGGGTTTATTCCTGGATACTTGCGAATGAGTCTGAGGGAAAAGGAGGAGATTAAGAGATCATATGAGCTTGCGTATGGTGCAATCCTTGGACGGGTTTGGTACGAGGTGAGAAGAATCTTCCTCAGATACCTGACGTTCAGTAAGACGTCTGTGTTTCGTAGAGTCAAGAAATCCTTCTGGAGGGATGAATATCAGGATTGTTCTGGGAACCTTTGTCACATACATGGGTTGGTTGCACTTGATAAGGAGGATTTGTCAGACGAAGATTTTTTAGAATTCATATGTAATTTGCAGAAGTGTAATCTTGCTGAGATATTCGAGACGAACAATTTGCAGAAATATGTTGACTTAGGTGTTTTCAGCTCAATATGGGACTATACGGACAAGCTGAAGACTGCCTCCAAAGTTCTTCCCCACACTTGTTCCCCCCGATGCTTGATGAGAGTAGCACACGAAGGGAAACCCACCGACCAGTTTAGATGCAGAGTTCCGCACCCACTAAGATATCGGGTTGATCCCACAAGACACGAGTTTAGGCCATTGAAGTTTGAATTCTCCAAAGAGTGCTTGCAGATACTTGAAGAATGCGGCATATACGATCCAAATCCAGAAACACATGGACAGGATCTCAATTATTGGAGGGGCGGGGCTTACCAAAAAGATGGATACCCAAAGGGATCCTTCAATGACAAAATGTTCTGTCCGAGACGTCACTATGGGCCATGCAACCCAAATGCAACAGAAAACATGTCTCCTGTAAATCCTGTGTTATTTGCTGCAACAGAATCAATGCAGAACATTCAAGTTGTGAGAAATACCAATGGTGTGGCAAGATATGTTGTGAAGTATGTAGTGAAAAAGGACGAAGGCAACAGGATTACTCTTGGTGCCGATTTTCACTCGGGAGCCAGAATGAATGCTGACGAAAAATTTCTTCATAATACAAAGATTACCCGCTCTCGAATTAATGAGGAAAAGGCATTGGAGAAGTCAAAAAATAGGAAGCGTCCATCTGGAAGGGGCGGGGCATTGCCCATCCCGACATGCAGGGACGAGTTTTAGGTCACTCAGATGTTGTGACTGATCTTATATTTGTTCGTGTTCAAACGTTATCCTTTGAACAAAGGAAGTCGACAAAATTTCGTCTCACTCGTGGGGGGGCGCTCATTATTAGTGATGTTAATTCAACAGAATCTGACTGTGCATCTGTTCGTAGGGAGAAAAATTTTACCCCTGAACGGAACATCACAGAGAGTCAATCTTTACTGTACCGAAATAACGGTAGTGATTCTTCGGTGTCATATGATATGGTGACACAATTTGGCTTGCGTCCTGTTGAATTTTTACAGGTTTTCAGATCCCTTGGAAAGTACTTTCGTTGGTTTTACGTGAATAAAGAGCCAATGCTGAAGGCAGATATGGTAGAATGCCTACACGTAGAAATCGCCAGATGCTTTTGGGTGGATTGCCTTGGCCGTCAGGTAAGGCTACGTCGAGGGGCTTTTCAAGAGGTCAGGATGCATGTTCAATCAATGGATGGAGTAGATTTATTACATCATCACTCACAAGAGCTCATAAAATTGGTGTTAAGATTGACCTCAGATGGTATTGCACATCAAAATGATGCATTCATTCACGAAGATGGAGACAAAGGACTTCCAATTCCAGTATACTCAAGTGTGACCCCCCGATCGCCTGTTGGGTTTTTGCTCCATGTGATGCTTGTCTGTGGAAATTTTGAAAGTGAGTTGGATTTCAGGACTGCACCCTCAATGCGTGAGAGTCTTATAGCTGCGAACCTTATTGGTGACAAGATGGATACAGAATCTCTACGTGCTTATTCCCGGCAACTGATTCAGCTCGTGATAAAAGACATCCTTCCAGGGACACCTATATCCCTCAGACGCTTGGATGAATACATTGTGTCTGCCAAAAATGTTTTTGACAGGGTACTGCTGTCCAATGACATTCCAGTAACTGACATACCACCTTGCTTGTTAACCGAATTGATGTGCAGAAAGGATGATGCAATCAAGAATTACTGGATAACATTTACACGTGAACAGCTTAGGTCAATATTCATGACAATATCTGAGATGGAGGCAATGCCATCAATGGATTCTATTGCAGAGTGCTCTAGGGCTAAGCCAGTGGAATGGTGCATGTCACCAGTCAAATCCTATGTCCAATCAGAGACTCAAGGTGACATTTCCTATGCAGAACAACACCAAGCAGTCACCATTGGCGTACGTACCATTGACAAATATCTGCTCCAGCTTGGCCCAGGTGCTGCAACATATACAAAGAATTTTCTGATTCACGGTGTTCCAGGCAGTGGAAAGTCTTATGTTACTAAATGGCTACACTTGTATGCTCTTTCCAGAGGCCTTAGGGTATTTCCTACTGCTGTTATGGGTATAAGAGCAAATTCCATAGGGGGAGAACACATGCACAAGTTTTTTTGTATTCAGACAAAGAATAAGGGTAATGTATATCGTATTGCAGAACTGGCAATTGAGAAATTGCACCACAAGTGCAATGTGTTAAACCTTCATGCCATACTTACCATGGACATACTGTTGTATGATGAGTTTGGACAACTATCAGCTGAACTTCTCAAAATATTGGACATTATATTTCGAAAGATACGTGACTCAAACACATCTTTTGGTGGTGTGTTGATTATTGCAAATATGGACGCATCTCAGTTTGGACCAATTGACGGATTGCCAATACTGCTGTCTTCTCATGTTCCTGACTGAATTTGTCATCATCACCTTGACAGAATCTGTCAGAGCACACGGTGATCCAGACTTCTGCCAGATACAGAATATATCCCGTATGAGTCCTTCTCTGCTGAAGGGAAATGTTGGGTTGGAATACCAGTTCAAGTCATTGTGCAGCACATGTTTAACATTCATGGAGAACTGGGACGGTGTACCACCCGATGCCATTCGAATGTATGCCAGACGCAAGCCCGCACAGGAAGCCTCGGAAGAATATGTCAATGCATGCCAGCGTCAATTTGATAATTCAGGTACACAGTACTGCATTTGCCATTCAGTGGATTCTCAGGGTCCCGTTGGGTCTCGGGCAGAGAGGTCACAGGCCATGCCGAACAGTCCCATAGTACGTTACCTCAATGGGAAACTAAGGGAACCTCAAAAGTTGATTATGTTCGTTGGCGCTAAATTTGAGGCCACTGTTAATGGGAAGGGATTTAATCAATCACAGTTGCTGGTGATGTGTGAAATTCCCAATGGGGAAACAATTAGAGGAAAGCTTCAGATCGAACTATTCGCAGCTCCGTTGGGAGTATCGCATTTTGATACAAGGAATGGTCACATAGATCAAGGTGATATGATAGCCAATGGTTGGAAACCAGTAAAAGTTGGCATCACACCGGAGAGGAACCTCACATCACATGGTGTCATTGCAAACCGGAGGCAATATTCTCTGCGGCATGTTGGGGCGGGTACTATAAATAAGCAGACTGGTAATACCATTGATGGAAGATGTGCAATTGAGATGTCAAAGTTGTGCAGTCCATGGGGGAAGGACCAAATCGTGGTCATGCTCAGTCGCACCCACACAGCCCGTGACACCATCATTGTCGGAAACAAGGAATTCGCTCTAAACAGAATGTGGGATCTCATCACAGTTGGCACTCAATGGACTCGATATATTGAACAGCTTCTGGAAAGGATGTCCGTTGGTGGAACTGCATCCATCACCAATGGTGATGTGTTAGATATGTCAGAGGTTTACCCATACAGGATAAGTGACATATCTTTACCAGATGATGAAAGTGGTTTTGTGTATTTTCTTGTGTCAGTGAAGGATTGTGGCAGGACCTATGTTGGGCAATCGAAGAACATTTCACGACGTCTCAAAGAACACAACAAGGGGTGGGGAGCCATGGGAACAGCTGAGCCCCAATACAGACCATACGCTGTTGCTGCATATATGTGCGGAATGCCACACATTGATAAAAGGGGTCGCGAAAGTCTGGAGCAGAGGTGGAAGAAATTTATTCTAGAATCCAAGTCACGGGGTGAGATCGATGTCTTCACATGGGTCCTCCTTGGTGAACGTGTCGTGGAATCGTACAACGCATACCAGGTTGATGAGGAAAAGCACATTCGGTTGGTCATTACAATTAGTAAATCCTCTTTGTAAATGTTTGGTTTATTTCTGTCCCACATTAGAAGTCAAGATCTTCCACTGAAAAGAATTTTTCAAACATAACATTGACATCTTCATCGTTTTCTTCTTCGTCGTTACCATTCCATTGATTAAGCAAAAAATGGATGGAGTACACAACTCTATCTGTGATTGTATCACTCAGTTGCATAACCAATTGGATGTGCATTCTATTTGGAAGAAGAATATTCTTATGAAAACTAGCCCAATCCCAATCAAATGCCTCCACGGAATACTCAGGGTTGCAATCACAGGTATACTGAATAAGTCGCGCTACCTTCTCAAAGAACAACTTCTCAAGAACTGTTGGGACTGGTATTTCTGCAACATCAACAACCCATTCATCTTCACCACAGCATCCCATACGAAAAATCGGAAATCGAAGGCACGTGCCATCGTTACTCAATCCACACTCCCCCCTCCGACTTGACCTGTTGAAAGACAAGTCACCCCCATGACTGTCATTTTTCTTACTGAAGGCGCCATGTCCAAAACTGATCCATAATGCTTTCCAGTCAGTGGGTGTATCAGTCTTTGCCACTGGGTCGTATGTCATTATGATTATTGGATTTTGGCAGCGTCTTGTGATGTTTAAACTGAGTGGGTCAGGGTTACTCTGATTTCTCTGGCCCTGTCTGAATATTCACAATGTTACCCCTGAGCCGTGTGTGGACACACAATGTTCCCACTGAGTTGTGTCGACACACAATGTTACCCCTAAATTATGTATGGATCATTTATTAGGCTCACTCTAATAATTTTTGACACACAATGTTACTCCTGAATTGTGTAGGGAATGCACCATCTGTTTATGGTGGTACCTCTCTCTCCCTAACCTTGCGTGACACACAATGTTACCCCTAAATTGTGTACGAATATTTTGTTAGGCTCACTATCAAAAAATATGCACTTTATTTTACGCCTGAGTTGTAGTGACACACAATGATACCCCTAAATTTTGCAAACACACAATGTTACCCCTAAATTGTGTATGAATATTTCGTTAGGCTCACTATAACCAAAAATATGCACTTTATTTTACGCCTGAGTTATAGTGACACACAATGATACCCCTAAATTGTGCTGACACACAATGTTACCCCTAAATTGTGTACGAATATTTTGTTAGGCTCACTCTAAAAAAAATATGCACTTTAATTTACGCCTGAGTTATCGTGGCACACAATGTTACCCCTAAATTGTGCTGACACACAATGTTACCCCTATATTGTGTAAAAATATTTTGTTAGGCTCACTCTAACAAGAAATATGCACTTTATTTTACGCCTGAGTTATAGTGACACACAATGTTACCCCTAAATCGTGCTGAAACACAATGTTACCCCTAAATTGTGTACAAATATTTTGTTAGGCTCACTCTAACAAATAATATGGACCGAGTATCTACCATGTCGCGTTGACACACAAGTGACACAGTTTGGGGGTGATATTGTGAGTCAGAACAACTTGGTACTCACATTGACAAAAAATAGAAAAAGTTTTCCACATCGTGTACTACTACACCTCCCCATTCTTCAACAGGTAGGTACAATAATAAAGAGAATTTTCGAAGGAGACACACAAAAAACAATTTGAGGACAAATTTGCAGAGATATACAAAAGAGGTTCGAATTGTCATAGCAGCAACAGCAGCAACTCGCCACACAATGGATGAGAAGGAAATTGAAAGGAGGAAAAAAAGGCGTATCATAGATGTTGATGAAGATGATGACGACGATGAGGACGATGATGACGATGAC
>B570J13893_100039_pt1 | contig 9781 bp, 11 predicted proteins | sample LakMenepilimnion_3_FD_13893 | JGI IMG/M metagenome (IMG submission 13893) | reverse complement strand
TTCCGGGCGCGCTAATACGTGGTTGTAGAGACATAGAAATGCATACCAATCGAGACGACAAGCGCGTCTCGGGTATAGCTCGCACTTTTGGCGGCTAGGGCGAAAATAAGACTCGCATGTAGTGCTGAACTAAGTCAGCACTTGGGGGAAGTGCTTTGGTGCGGTCGCACCAACGGGTTAATTCTATCCTGAATTATTGGATTGAAAAACCAACAGGAAGTTCTAGTCGATTAGCAGCCAATAGCGCAGAATCCGTCAAGATTTCATGCGTAGAACCATCAGCAACGATGACTCCACCCTTCAAAATTACTGATCGGGCACATAGTTCATAGGCGTATGGAAGATCATGCGTAACCATCACCATTGTTATGTCTAGTGAGCGCAAAATGTCAGCTAATTCGCGGCGGCTAGCAGGATCAAGGTTTGAAGATGGTTCATCTAGAACAAGAATTTCAGGTTTCATTGCAAGGACAGTTGCTACCGCAACACGGCGGCGCTGCCCAAATGAAAGGTGGTGCGGCGGACGATCTTTGAACTCCAGCATTCCTACTAAATTCAGCGCCTCTTCAACAATTGCATCAAGTTCTGGACCTCGTTTTCCCATGTTGTAGGGGCCAAATGCAACATCCTCGCCAACGGTTGGCATAAACAACTGATCATCTGGATCTTGAAAAACAATTCCTACCTTTGCACGGATCTCTTTAATCGACTCCTTATTTTTCGAATCAACTAATTGTCCAGCGACATGAATCGAACCATGTGATGTTGGGTGAATTCCATTCATATGCATGACAAGTGTTGTTTTACCAGCACCATTGGGCCCCAGGAGTGCAACACGTTCGCCTTTTTGAACTGAAAGATTCACGCCATACAAAGCTTGATTGCCATCGGGGTAGGCAAATGCCAGCTCTTTGATTTCTAGACTTGGCGTATTCATTACATTTTTCCAATCGCTAGTTGTATCACAAAGATTATGGCCGCTACCAACGGATACATCATCGCTTTGACCCATACTGAAGATTGCACATGTGGTTGTTCTTCATGAGGTAGCACACCAACATATCCACGAGAAAGCATGGATAGGTGAACACGTTCCCCTCTTTCGTAAGAGCGAATAAAGAGTGCGCCAGCTGCTGTTGCTAAAACTTTCCAGTGTTTAATTCCAGTTGCTTCAAAACCACGTGACTCACGTGCAACTTTCATGCGTTCCATTTCATCATTAACAACATTGACATAACGCAACATAAATGAAGCAATCTGCACCATCAACATCGGAAGTTTTAAGCGTTCAAGTCCGCGCAAGATTTCACGAGCAGTTGTAGAGGTCGACAAAATAATTGCGGTCATCACGCCGAGAGTTCCCTTGACGACAATGCCAGCTCCGGCGATCAGGCCTTCGCGGTAGAGATTAAAAGGTCCAACTTGGATCATCTCGCCTGAGCCAAAAAAAGGCATCAGAATTGCAAAAAATACGAAAGGAATTTCGATGAGTGAGCGCTTAAAGAGTAGAGAAAAGGGAATCTTTGCAATTAAAACTACAGCTAGCAGCCAAATAAAATATGCAACAAATGCGCCCCACTGGGTAACTGGTGTTGAAACTACGACCAAGATAAACGCGATCGCTGCAATTATTTTTAGGTGCGAAGGTAAGGAGTGCACCAGAGAATGTTGATGTAGATAGAGTCTTTCACCTACATCATGTCCGTGGTGATGGTTCTCTTGCTCGACCTTAATTGCTGTCCTTCCTTGGTTTACGTGCAATGAGTTTGAATCCAACTCCTGCAACCACCGCCGTACCAATGACACCAATTATTCCTGCCACGCCAACAGATGCACGTTCATTCTCAATTCCCTTAACACCGTAATCAGCCAAAGCTCCATCTGCATTTGAGTGGTCTTTTGCTGTTTCAATAAAGCCAATGTCTTCCGCAACTTTTTCTAGTCCATCAGGAGAAGAAGATGCGTAGAAGGAAACAACGCCTGCAAGAAACAAGGAGATTACAAAACCCGCAATGTAAAATTTACGATTATTAAGCATTTCGAATCTCCAACTTCTGCTTATTGTTTTTCCAGCCATAAACTAAATCGCTTCGACTTGCTAAAACTGCACTAACGGTTAAGCCAGTAATAATTGCTTCACCGATTCCGATCAACACGTGTGTGCCGACCATTGCACTCAAAACAGTCGAAGTTGAAAATGTTGCTGTTGCCCCCATTGCATATTGGAGAGTAAAGCCAGCTGCGGCAATCGGAACCGAAAGTAGAGCACCTACAAATGCAGCCGCAGAGACCGAAGCTTTATTCTTTGGCAAAATCTTTCGTACAAGAAGAAAGATTGCGTATCCAGCCCACACTGCCAGAATTGACATGTTAAAGACACTGAGCCCCAGAGCGGTTAATCCGCCATCTGCAAACAAGAAAGCTTGCATCAGTAAAACGACCGTTAGAGCCAAAGTGGCGGCCCAGGGGCCAACCAAAACCGCGGCTAGGACTGCGCCAAGTAAGTGGCCACTTGTTCCGGCAGCGACAGGAAAGTTGAGCATCTGCACGGCGAAGATAAAAACAGCTGTTAGGCCTGCAAGAGGCGCAGTCTTCTCATCAAGTTGCGAGCGTGCGCCTTTCAGGGCAGCTGCTACGCCTACCGCTGAAATGCCGGCAAAGATTGCTGATGTTTGAGGATCTATAAACCCATCTGGAATATGCATGGGAAAAGGTTAATGCAAACCATTCGCATCTGCATCTTCTAGGCAACACACGCTCATAATGTCCGAATAGCCTGTGGCGCAGGCTGAATTCCCCGCTCGTTTTTAGGCCAAGGCGTATAAGTTTCTGGCATGAGTGAAGACGATGGCATGGAAGAACTCATCACCGAAGAAATGTTGTGGGATCGCATCCCTGAGGTCGAAGGCGAAGAGCGCGCCAGTACCTATTACGAGCTAAGCGCTCGCATATATGCACGTGGTCAATATGACGAAGCTCTTGCATTAGCTGAAACCGCGCGTGATATTTATTCCCAGTTAGGTGATGCCGCACCATCTGAAGGTTTGGCACAGGCTTATTCAGCAATCGGATACAACTTAAATCAGTTGAAACGCATGGATGAAGCTGCAACTGCCATGAGCAAGGCAGTTGAATTATTGCGCGAGAACAAATCTCCTATTGCTCTAGAACTTGCCTGCACCCTTGGCGAGTGGTGGTATTCATCAAAGCAATACGACAAAGTTGTTGAAACAATGAATGAGTGCGCCCAAGAACATTTAGTTGACGGAAATGAAATTGGCGCCGCAAATGATCTGCACTTAATCGGTTGTGCTGAGCGTGAATTGAAAAATTATCAAAAAGCAATCGACGCTTTCAAGGAAGCTAGATCTCTTTTCAAGCGCAACAAAGAAGTTATTCATGTCGCCCGCTGTGATCAAAAAATGGCATCCTGCTTAATTGAGTTAGGTGAAGGCGAACTAGCACTTGAGACCGCTCGCAAAGCAGTTGATGTTTTCGAAACCGGTCACGATCATCGCCGTGAAACATTTGCATCATTTGAATTCGGTAAAGCACAAATTTTGCTGGAAAAATATGACGAAGGTTTAGGCACCCTTGAAAGCGTCTTGGCAATTGTTAGTGAAGATGAACCAAAAGATTTCGAATTTATAGTTGATATTGAATCCCGTATCGCCAAGATCTTACGTATGCAAGGTCGTGGTGAAGAAGCAGATGAAATTGAGCGTCGACTAAAGTCGGTTCAGGAAGCACTTGAAGATGAACCTGAGCTTGATCTCCTCAATTAAGAGTAGGGACCAACTCAGCATCACAATGGTGTGCCTGGGCAATATATGTCGCTCACCTATGGCTGCAGCGGTTTTAGCAGGCAAAACCGCTGATTGGAAAGCACCAAGCATCAAAGTTCATAGTTCAGGCACTGGCTCTTGGCACATCGGGCAAGGACCACATCCATCGTCTAAAAAAATTTGGGAAGCTGCGGGCTATAAGCACTCACACATCGCTCAGCAGTTCACAGCCAATGATTTCTTTATCCATGATCTGATTTTGGTGATGGACTCTAGTAATTATCACAACGTTGTATCGCTAGCGGAGAATGAAGAACACCGAAGTAAGGTTTTTTACCTACGTAACTTTGACCCATTGCTGATAGATATTGATCCAAGTTCTGCAGATTTCTTTAAACTAGAAGTTCCAGATCCCTATAACCAAAGCGATGAAGCATATGAAGCAACGTTATCTATGGTTGAACGTGCTGTGGACGGACTACTTCTTCAATTATCTAGGTAGATGCTGCAAAGCCCAGTGATACATCGCGATCGCGCCTGCAGCAGATGCATTCATAGAACGAGTAGATCCATATTGATTGATCTCATACAAAACTTCGCAGACTGCAATACCTTCATCTGACATACCTGCACCTTCTTGGCCAAACAAAAGCACACAACTTTCTGGCAATACGGCTGGCTCTAACTGCTTTGATCCTGGAACATTATCAATTCCAATAATCGGTAAGTTCTGCTCTTTGCAGTACTGAGCAAAGTCCTGGATTGTTGGATGATGCATCACTGTTAAGTATCTGTCAGTGACCATTGCACCGCGCTTATTCCAGTCGCGCTTTCCAACTATATGAACACAAGAGACATTAAAGGCGTTAGCTGTGCGAACAATGGATCCAATATTTAAATCATGTTGCCAATTCTCAATCGCAATCTGGAGTTTATGGCGCTTAGTATTTAAATCAGCGACAATCGCTTCAACAGTCCAATAGCGATATTGATCTAAGACGTTGCGACGATCACCGTTCAGCAATAATTCAGGATCGTATTGATCACCCTCTGGCCATGGTTTTTCATGGGGCCCAACTCCTACAACAGGGAAAAATTCACCTGGGCCAATGGTGGCGGGGGTGGTAGGAGAAGACATGTAGGCACTCTAAACTGAACACATGTCAGCTATCAACACGGTTGTGTACCTAATCCATATTCTCTCTGTAATTGGAATTCTCGTCCTCCTATTGCTTCAATGGAACAAGAACCCGCGCACTCTGAATCCAGGCGTTTTACATGCCGGGCTTACTGCACTACTTGCAGGAATCGTGCTGGTTGGACTTCACGATTCAGTTAAACCGGATGAAACCCTTAACCATACAAAGGTCGGCATAAAACTATTAGTTTTAATTGTTATTTTGGCTCTTGGGTATAAGAATGTTAAGAAACCAGAACTTTCCAAGAATGTTTGGTTAACGATGATCGGATTAACAGTTTTCAACATAGTCATTGCTTCTGCTAGGTAATCAACTTACCCATGCTTTTGTTCAAAAGGATAGTTGTAGTTTGTCTTGCACTAATTCTCTCAATTGCCCCAGCAAGAGCGGTTTTAGCTCCCGAATCAATTCCCGCAGTGTTTGATGAGCTGCTTAAAGTTCCAGCACTGTCTAATCCTGCGATGATAATTATCGATGGAACGACGGGTCAGATAATTTACGAAAAGAATATTCATTCACAACGTAAGCCAGCATCTGTAATGAAAATTTTGGCAGGAGCTGTAACTTTAGATTATTTAGATCCACAATCAGTTTTTAACACTACAGTGAGTATCGCGCCAGAAAGTAAGACGATATACATTCGCGGCTCACTCGATCCATGGATTAGTTCTGATCATGACGTTGCTCGAAAAATGAATAGAGCCTCTTTGCCTTACATCGGTTTTAATACTTTGTCTGCCATAAAAAAAGCTAACGGTGGATCCTTAAAGAATTACAAGGTTGTTTATAGCAATCTATATTCTCAGGATGTAGCAAATCTCAAAGCATTTTGGGCTAAACGTGGGTTTAAACCAAACTTTAAATCAGTTTCCGATGAAGTGACTCTCTTGAGTCAGGGCGAATTAATCGCCTCCGAAAACTCACCTACAGTGGCAGTTATCCTTGATTGGATGATGTTGTGGAGCGATAACGCATTGGCGGATCGTTTGGCCCGCTTATCTGCCCGAGCTGCTGGATATTCCTTTGATTTCAAAGGCGTTGACACAGTCTTTCGGGAGCTTTTAACTCGCTTCGAAATTGATCACAGCAAACTAGTAGTTGTAGATGCAAGCGGGCTATCTAAGAAAAACAAAATCACTGCAAAATTGATGGGTGAATTTTTGTACAAGATTCATAAAGATGAAAAGTACGCACTTCTGTATGACTCTTTACCCATAAGCGGTGTATCAGGAACATTACAGAATAGATTTATAAAGACTGCGCCGAGTGCTGTTGGATTAGTGCGCGCAAAAACAGGGACCCTTAACGGAACTGCAACACTTGCTGGTTATGTCGAATCAACTGATCGCGAGTATGTATTTGTTGCCCTAGCCGATGAGATTCCATTAGGAAATTCCGCACTCGATAAAGCACGAGCCGCGATAGATCGGGTACTGGGAAGAATTGCAGCCCCTAATATTCCAGCTGAAATCTCCCCAGCGCCTTAACTGTTTGAATAAACCTTGATCTGTCCCTTGTAGCAAGCGACCCACGTATTTCCGGTAGGTCCATCAAATGTAACTCCAATGGGTTCAGTGCAAGCTTTAATTGTTTCTAAGACTTTCATATCTCTTGTTCGGACCTTGGACATTGTGTTGCTCTTAAAGTTAACAACAAACATAGTTGATCCATCCGAAGAGATAGCCAAGCTGCGGGCAGCCTGACCAGTTTTCACAGATTTACCAGCCTTGTTTGCAACTAAATCCCAAGATGCAACCTTGCCTGAAAGATTCATAGTTACATACATCATTGTGTTATCTGGAGATAAAACAATGGCGCGAGGATTGCTACCTATAGGTATATAGGTAACTGTGAAATCTTCCAAGTTAATGACGTGAATTCTACTGCCACCCATTTCAGCGACATAGGCACGTTTTGAATCATTAGAGATTGCAATTCCTCGAGGATATCGTCCAATTTTGATTGTTTTAACTACTTTTTGAGAAGCAACAGAGATCACAGATACGGTGTACGAACACCAGTTAGCTGCGAGCACATACTTGTTATCAGGAGTTGCCTCTACAACTTTAGGAACAGAACCGACTGGATAGATAGCGTCAATTTCGTAATTACTTCGATTGATTCGATAAACAAAGCTGTTGTCATACCCAGATGCAGGCGAACAAGTGTCATGCCCCTCTTTGTTGTATCCAGGTCCGTACATCGCATAGTTACTCACATAGAGGTATTTACCATCTGGAGAAAATGTTCCCTCTACAGGTGAGCCCTTAAACGTTGATGTGCTTTTTGAAAATCCAAACTTTTGTAAAGAAACAGAGTCGGGAATCGTTTTTATTAATTCGAAAGTCTTAGCATCATAAACAGTAACCGAATGCCGATACATCATGTTGTGAGCGCTTACGACGCCATCTCCAGAAGATCTCACTGATTTCGGAGAAATTGATCCATTAATAGTTTTGATCAACTTCATTTTAGATTCAGGAACAACAATTTCCGCTTGAGCAGGAATTGCAAGTACGCAAAGAGAAACTACGAGAGTTATTGAGAGAAAGCGATTACGCATACTCTAACTGTACTAGTTAGTCGTCGTCCTCATCTTCATCGTCTTCATAATCATCGTCATCTTCATCGTCTTCATAATCATCGTCATCACCTTTTGTTGGCAACTGTGCGATAGAAGGATTTTTGAGACCAGAGGCAGCAGAAGCAATTGCACCAGATGTGGCCATCGCATTTGGCGTACCGGATTCAGGGGACGATGAGTTGCTCGCAGATGCTGTTTGCACCGGGTTGGATGCAACTGGATCGACAGGGGACTTTTCTTGAACCTGTGCGACAACAGCGCCAACCCCAATTATTAGTGCAGCACCAAAGACAGCAAGCATCGGCAAAGCTTTAGATGCCTTTGGCGGTGCCGCTGGCCCATCATTCTCTGCGATCTCAAACCATTCGGGTTTGTTGTTCTCAGTCATGGTAAATCCCTTCGCTGAGAGCAAGGTAACTATTATCCCTGTGAGGAGGCTGTGCTGCGCAAATTAAATCGCTGAGTAATCTTGGCAAGTGAGAAATGCCATGCGGGGATACCTAGATTTGATGAAGTTAAGGGTCGTTGAACTCTTACTTGTTTCTACTCTTCCCGCGATGGTTTTGGCCGCAAAAGGTTTGCCAGATTTCGGACTCGTTGCAGCAACAATTTTTGCTGGAACCCTAGCTGCCGGTAGTGCAAACGCCTTTAACATGGTTATTGAGAGTGATCTAGATAAATTGATGGCGCGCACTTCTAAGCGCCCAATTGTCACCGGTTTAATCTCGAAAACAAATGCAACGATTTTTGCAACCTTAATTGGAGCGCTCTCACTTATTTTGTTCTGGGCTTTCACAACTCCACTTGCGACCCTATTAACACTAATTGCAATTGTCTTTTATGTTGTTGTTTACACAATGGCGCTCAAGCAGCGCACCTCACAAAATATTGTGTGGGGTGGGGCCGCAGGTTGCATGCCAGTACTTATTGGTTGGGCTGCAGTTGAGAATTCACTCTCAATGACACCATGGGCATTTTTCTTTGTGATTTTCTTTTGGACACCACCGCATTTCTGGGCACTGGCAATTAAATATAAGGATGATTACGCAGCAGCTGGAACTCCAATGCTTCCAGTTGTTGCAACTAAAGCTCGCGTGCTTGGTGAAATGTGGTTACACACAACCTTGATGATTGCATCATCAATCTGGTTGATTGTTTCTGCAAATCTGCCAACATGGTCATTGGTTGTGACAGTGGCACTTGGTTTAGTTTTTGCGCAACAATTAATTGCACTTAAAGAGGGATCACCTGATTATGGGAAAGTTGCTGGAAAGATTTTTCAGTGGTCAATAACTTACTTAAGCTTGCTCTCGGTTGTGCTTGTTATTGCTCAACTACTTAGCTAAAGCTTGTTCCAGATCTTTAATCAAATCTGAGGAATGCTCTAAGCCAATAGAAAGACGCAGCACAGAGGGGGTTATTCCCATCTCTGCTTGAACTTCTGGGGCTAGTCGTCTGTGGGTTGTGGATGCAGGATGGGTAATAAGTGACTTGCTGTCACCTAAATTGTTAGAAATATCGATTACACAAAGCTTGTTCATAAAGGCAAATACTTCTTCCTGCGAACCTTTGAATTCAATACCAATCGTGCTTCCACCACTATTACTCATCTGTTTCATCGCTAATTCGTGACCAGGGTGGGATTTTAAACCAGGGTAACGAACTGACTTAATAGCTGGTTGCTTTTCTAAAAATTCCGCAACAGCTTTAGCATTAGAGACCATGCTCTCAACACGCATATGCATCGTTTCGAGAGATTTCACAAGCACCCAGGCGTTGAAAGCACTAAGTGCTGGACCCGTGTGACGCACAAATGGCAATAGCTTTTCGACTATGTAATCGGCAGAACCTAGTAGAGCGCCAGCTAAAACTCGACCCTGACCATCAATGTGTTTAGTTGCTGAATACATAACCACGTCTGCGCCGAGCTGTAATGGTTTTTGCAGAACAGGTGATGCCATGACGTTATCAACAATTACAGTGGCCCCAACTTTGTGTGCAAGGTCGCTTACCATTTTGATATCTACTATTTCCAAAAGCGGATTACTTGGCGTTTCAATAAAGACAGCCTTTGTTGGCTTGCTTAATGCTTTTGCCCAATCGGCTGGATCATTTCCTTTCACTAATTCAAAAGTAACGCCCCACCTTGGTAAGAATTCTGTAATGACAACATGACAGGAAGAAAACATGGCAGCAGATGCAACGACGTGGTC
>B570J13893_100038_pt1 | contig 9907 bp, 10 predicted proteins | sample LakMenepilimnion_3_FD_13893 | JGI IMG/M metagenome (IMG submission 13893) | reverse complement strand
GCTGTCTATCATTTGTAGAAATTCCCCAGCCATCGCAGTGGACAGATGACAGGGCGATGAATTCTTCAAAATCTTTGCCCACTTGTGCGGGAAATGAGGATTCGGCCTGCGACACGTAGCCCATTAGACGGCACATTTTTGAGAAAACCCCTTCCATTTCGGTCACACTGTGGAGTAGAAAGATTACCCCAAATGGCTCAAGGAGGAGAACATCTTGGCACTTACAGACGAACAACGCTTAAATGAACTCGGTTATAAGCAAGAACTTAACCGAACATGGAGTTCATTCTCGAACTTCGCGATCTCATTCTCAATCATTTCAATTCTTGCAGGTTGTTTCACAACATTTGCGCAGGCTTGGAATAACGGTGGTCCGGTTGCAATTTCAATCGGCTGGCCCCTCATCTCACTTTTCATTTTGGTCATCGGCTTTTGTATGTCAGAACTTGCTTCTGCATATCCAACATCAGGTGGTATTTACTGGTGGTCATCAAAGCTAGGTGGAGCTAAAGCTGGTTTCTACACTGGTTGGCTCAATCTGATTGGTCTAGTTTCTGTAACTGCATCTGTGGGTTACGGTGTAACAGGATTCCTTAACAATCTAATTGGCTTGTACTCACCGTCCTATGCGACAAGCTTTATGGGTGGGGATTACATCAAGCAGCAGTTCATGCTCTTCCTCTTTGTTATAGCTTTTGCTACTTTGGTAAATGTTTATAGCGGTCCCCTACTAGCTATGTTCAATAACATTTCAGTTTGGTGGCACGTATTTGGTGCTGCAATCATTGTTGGCGTTTTGGTCTTTGGCACTGATAAGCATCAATCACTCAACTGGATGTTCACTACACAAGTGAATAACTCCGGCTTTGGTGATAACGCTTACTGGTATTTTGTGCTTCCACTGGGATTCTTGCTTACTCAGTACACAATTACTGGTTTTGATGCCTCTGCTCACTTGTCAGAGGAAACACACAGTGCTCACTTAGCAGCAGCTAAGGGCATCTGGAAGTCAATCGCTTACTCAGCAATTGGTGGTTATATCCTTTTGATGTCATTCCTATATGTTGCAACTAACACTGATTACATCAATTCATTTGATCCAGCTGTGAACCCTTACGGAGGCGGTTCAGTCATCGCGTTGCTGTATAGCGCACTTGGTGGAGGCGCATCATTTAAGTTAGTTATGCTGATCACTACTGTCGGTCAAATCTTCTGCGTTACAGCTTGCTTAACTTCATGTTCACGCATGATGTTCGCATTCTCACGCGATGGTGCTGTACCGGGAGGAAATCTTTGGAAGAAAGTTAACAAGCATCATGTTCCTGCAAATGCGGTACTTGCATCTGCAGTAGGTGGAGTTGTCTTGACTCTTCCAGCGTTGTGGAAATCACCAACAGGAGCACCAACTGCTTTCTACGCGGTTGTTTCTGTTTGTGTTATTTCTCTTTACTTAGCCTTCTTAATTCCAATCTACCTACGTCTAAAGGCTGGCGATAAGTTCAAGGTTGGCGAATGGAACCTAGGATCTAAGTACAAGTGGATGTGCACAGTCGCAGTTGCCGAGATTGCAATTATTTCGGTCTACTTCGTGCTTCCATTCTCACCAGCAGGTATTCCAGGAAATGAAGGCTTCACTTGGACAGCAGTGAATTACGCACCGATTGTTACTGGCGGAGCGTTAATCATTCTCTGGATCTGGTGGAACCGGTCTGCTAAGAAGTGGTACACAGGACCAAGAACTAACCTATAAAAGAGTAATAACTCTCATAAATCCCCCCGCACATAAAGTGCGGGGGGATTTTTTTACCCTAGATTTTAATGGCGTAAATCGTTAGGCTATCGGGTATGACATCAATGACGATTGCTGATTTAACAGCCAAGATCAAGAGCGGTGAAGTAGATACCGTAGTAGTAGCAATGACCGATATGCAGGGCCGCTTAACAGGTAAGCGCATCCATGGAAGCTTCTTCCTTGATGAAGTGCTCAAGCATGGCACTGAAGGTTGTAACTACCTTCTAGCTGTCGATGTCGATATGAATACCGTTGATGGATATGAGATGTCTTCATGGGAGCGCGGCTATAGCGATTTCGCATTGGTTCCAGATATGGACACATTGCGCATGATTGATTGGCAAGAAGGTGCAGCACTTGTGTTAGCTGATGTGCAGTGGCTAGATCACACAGATGTTGTCGCCTCTCCCCGCCAGATCTTGCGCAAGCAAGTTAAAGCTCTCAAAGATGCTGGCATGGAAGCTATGTGTGGAACTGAGCTTGAGTTCGTCGTATACAAAGACACTTATGAGGAAGCTTGGAACAAGGGCTACAAGAATCTGATACCAGTCAACCAATACAACGTCGACTACTCAATCTTAGGTGGATCACGCATTGAGCCTCTTTTGCGCAGAATCCGATTGTCTATGGCTAAAGCTGGAATGACTGTTGAGTCCGTTAAGGGCGAATGTAACTTTGGACAGCACGAAATTGCTTTCAAATACTCCGATGCTCTATCAAATTGCGATAACCACGTCATTTACAAGAACGGCGCTAAAGAAATTGCATCACAAGATGGCTATGCACTTACATTTATGGCTAAGCCAAATGAAAAAGAAGGTAACTCCTCACACATTCACCTTTCATTCCGCGGACTAGATGGCTCCATGGTGATGGCTGATGATTCAGATAAAGAGCAGGGTCTTAGCGATCTAGGTCGCCAGTTCATCGCTGGACAGATTGCCCATATGCGCGAGATGTCTTTGCTCTTTGCTCCAAACATCAACTCTTATAAGCGCTATGTCCCAGGCTCATTTGCTCCAACAGCTATCCGCTGGGGTCGCGATAACCGCACATGTGCACTGCGCTTAGTTGGAAAGGGCCAGAGCCTTCGACTTGAAAACCGTGTTGCAGGCGGTGACGTCAATCCATACCTAGCTGTTTCAGGAATTATCGCTGCCGGACTAGATGGAATTAAGAACAAGATGGTTCTAGAGCCAGCTTTTACTGGAAATGCTTATGCCTCAGATTCACAGCGCGTTCCTTCATCAATGAATGAATCACTTGCGCTATGGGAGGGCTCTGCTTGGGTTAAGGAAACCTTTGGCGCAGAAGTTCAAGCGCATTATGCAAATATGGCCAAGATTGAAATTGCTGCATACGGCAAGGCAATCACCGATTGGGAATTAGTCCGCAACTTCGAAAGGTTCTAAACCACAGTGTCTACTTCATACGATGTAATCAACCCTGCCACCGAACAAATTGTTAAGAATGTTCCCCATTTAGATTTGGAACAAACTGATGCAGTTATTGCAAAGGCAGCTAAGGCTTTCCAGAGCTGGAAAAATGTTGCACCTGGAGAGCGCGCACGTTTGCTACGAGCTTTCTCTCAAGTTGTAACTGATCACCGTGAAGAGCTCGCACAGTTAGAAATTACTAACGCAGGCCACACACGAGGCAATGCCCTTTGGGAAGCCGACAACGTGGCTAATACGCTGATGTATTACGCGGCGGCACCAGAGCGTTTATTCGGTAAACAAATTCCAGTTCCAGGTGGCGTGGATATAACTTTTAAAGAGCCTTTAGGTGTTGTTGGAATCATTGTTCCTTGGAACTTTCCAATGCCTATTGCTGGTTGGGGCTTTGCGCCAGCGCTAGCTGCAGGAAACACTGTTGTTCTAAAGCCGGCTGAATACACACCGCTAACTGCAATTCGCCTGGGCGAACTTGCATTGCTGGCCGGAATTCCAGAAGGTGTTCTCAATATCTTGCCTGGCAAGGGAAGCGTTGTTGGTAATCGCTTTGTTACACATCCCCTAGTTCGCAAAGTCGGCTTCACTGGTTCAACTGAAGTCGGTAAGCAAATCATGGCCGGATGCGCCGATCAGGTGAAGCGCGTGACACTTGAACTAGGTGGAAAGAGTGCCAACGTAATTTTTGCTGATGCTGATATCGAAAAAGCAGCAGCTGGTGCACCTGGCGCAGTATTTGATAACGCTGGCCAAGATTGCTGCGCGCGTTCTCGCATCCTTGTTCAGAAGTCTGCATTTGATAAGTTCATGGAGCACTTCGAGGTAGCGGTTAAGAAGTTCCGCTGCGAAGATCCAAACCTTGCAACTGCTGAAATGGGACCACTAATTTCAAAGAAGCAGTTTGATGTTGTTGGCTCTTACCTAAATGAAGAGATTGCCTTCCAAGGATCAGCGCCATCAGGGCCTGGTTACTGGATGCCTCCAACAGTATTGCTGGCAAAGAATGCCCAAGCCAAGTCTTGGCGTGAAGAGATCTTCGGACCAGTTGTATCTGTTCTAACTTTTGAAGATGAAGCAGAAGCAATTGCTCTAGCAAATGATAGTGAATATGGATTATCAGGATCTATCTGGACAAGAGATGTGGGTCGTGCTCTTCGCGTTTCTCGCGCTATTGAATCTGGCGCACTTTCTGTGAACTCAAATTCATCAGTGCGTTTCTGGACACCATTTGGTGGCTTCAAGCAATCAGGTCTTGGACGTGGTCTTGGACCAGATGCAGTTGATGCCTACACAGAGTTAAAGAACGTATTTATCTCTAACGACTAATTAGATTGTGCGGATTGGCGCGGTTGCGATGCGATCAAGAAATTGATCAACTAAATCGTAGCCGCGCTGATTGCTTTGTGCCTCAAGTTTTCTAGTCTCAGAACGTAATTGATCAACCACCACACCTTCAGATTCAACTTCGGCGCATCCCCCATCCATTGCAAGCCACATATCTAAAACTTCAGAGTCAATCTCTGGATGGAACTGAAGTCCTAATGTGCGACCAAAGTGGTAGGCCTGCGGACAGAGTTCGGTTCGAGCAATCTCTGTAGCCCCTGGTGGTACGGTGAAACGATCCCAGTGATACTGAAACCATGGTCCTTTAGGAATCAAACTCTCATCATCGCTATCTACTTCATACCAACCAAGCTCTGCATGAGGTGAACGAGAAACGGTTCCACCCAGCACGCGTGACATTAGCTGTCCCCCGAAGCAAATACCCAGCACTGGAATTCCAGCGTTATGAACTTCGCGCATTTTTGCCACTTGTGGGATCAACCAATTTCCAATTGCTCCGTCGTCATAGGCAGCATAAGGAGCACCCATAACAACTACTACATCAAATGAAAGTAGATCTGGCCACACTGGTGTGACATTAGGAGCCTTAGCGTGTTCTTCATCAACAATAATAAATCGTGAAATTTCATAGCCGCGTTTTTCAAATTGCCTCCAAATTGGACCACCAGCAGAAACATGGTCATGCTCGATGAAGAGAACGCGTTTGGACATGCGGGCAATACTACTTAATGATTCTTAAAGGTTCTTGTCCACGAGCAATGAGGCGCTCAAAATGTAGCTCGCGCTTTTCGTTAAAGCGGTTGGATTCATCCGTGGTCTTGGATAAGAATGCCGCAAGTTCATCGCGGGCAGCTAATCCATCACCGCTAAGGTCCGTGCGATCAAAGACGTTCCACGCGCGAAGCACAGGAGCGATCACTTCTTCTAAATGCTGCTGCATGTCATAAATTCCAGCTAGGGCAATCTGAACAGCTTTTCGACCAAAGCCTGGCATGTTTGCACCTGGCATATCAAAGTTCGTTACTACATCGGCAATCGCTCGCATGGAAGCATTTGGCTCCATATCAAGGGCTGCACCTAATGTGTTGCGATAGAAAAGCATATGTAGGTTTTCATCTAGAGCAACACGCTGCATCATGGATTCAGCAATGGGATCAGCTGAGATTTTGCCAGTGTTGCGGTGTGAAATACGTGTAGCTAACTCTTGGAATGAAACATAGGCAATGGTATGCAGCATGTCATTTTCATATGGAGTCTGATAACCCAATGACATATGCGCCATGCGTAAATCTTCAAGTTCATATGGATCAACACCGCGTGTTGCCATTAAATAATCTCGGATAACAATGCTGTGACGTGCCTCTTCTGCAGTCCAACGTTCAATCCAGGTTCCCCATGCGCCATCGCGGCCCATTGAGAGCGCAATCTCAGTGTGATAGCTCGGCAAGTTATCTTCAGTTAAAAGATTGAGGATGAGTGAATCTTGAGCAACAGGTGTAAGGCGTGAATCCTTTGCTTCCCATGCATCGCCATTTAAAGGTCCTGCAAAATCGCGGCCTTCAGACCAAGGAACATACTCGTGTGGATACCAATTTTTTTGAACTTTAAGATGTCGATCGAGTTCAACAGCAACGACAGGCTCTAGGTCTCGAATAAGTCGAGCTTGAATCGCTTTGCTGTCATAGGTCATAGGCGTAACGCTACGGCACAACCTGGGTTACTCGCGAGTTAAAGATTCTCTTTCGCACGCTCAATTGCTTGTGCCACTCGCCACTTTGCGATTTCGCCGTGATTTCCACTTAATAAAATCTCCGGTACCGAAATATCACGCCAGTTTTGTGGTTTCGTGTAATTGGGATATTCAAGATAACCCTCTTCATTATGTGATTCTTCAGTAAGTGATTCAGGATTTCCTAGAACACCCGGGATTAGACGGGTGATAGCTTCAATCATCACAAGGGATGCAACTTCTCCCCCACCCAAAACATAATCACCAATAGAGACTTCATGGACTCTAAAGTTCTTAGAAAGGTAGTGCTGGCGCACGCGATCATCTATTCCTTCATAGCGACCACATGCAAAAACAAGGTGCTTAGCATTTGAAAATTTCGCAGCCATAGGTTGGTCAAAGCGCTTGCCTGCTGGAGTAAGAATAACTAAATCTGTGTCAGCAGACATCAGTGGATCTAAAGCTTGTCCCCAGACTTCAGGCATCATCACCATTCCAGCGCCGCCCCCATATGGAGTGTCATCAACTTGATTATGCACATTGGTGGCAAAAGCGCGCAAATCATGAATTCCAAACTCAACTAACCCGCCCTCTTGTGCTTTGCCAAGCAGAGAGAGTTTGAGTGGTGCGAAATACTCTGGAAAAATTGTGACTGCATCAATTTTCATTTAACTTCCCCCGTCATATCCGGTGGAATTACCACAACTTTACGTGCCACTACATCTACAACTGGAACTAATTGGCGCACAAAAGGAATCAGAATTTCGCCAGTCTGAGTCTTAATGGCTAACAAATCTTGGCCAGGAAGATTAATGACATCTGTAACTTCGCCAATGCTTTCTCCGGACTCTAAATGTGCTGCGCAGCCGATGAGTTGTAATACATGGTAATCATCTTCATCACTGCCTGGTTCGTTGATATCTACATCGCAATAAATCAGAGTATTGCGAAGTTTTTCAATGCCATTTCGATCATTTATGCCGTTAAATCCCAGCAACAAAATGCCGTTATGGACGCGGCCAGAGATAATTGTTAGCTCACCATGGGCATCTGTTTGAACTTTGCCACCAATGGCAAAACGACGATCAGGTTCATCAGTTCGAACCTCAATCGTCGCTTCTCCAAGAATTCCGTGGGCGCGACCGATGCGCCCCACGAGTAAACGCATTGCTAGCGTGCTTCGTCGGTCTCGATGAGATCGACGCGAACAGTACGTCCTGCAATTGCACTCACGACCGTGCGAAGCGCCTTTGCAGTACGACCATTACGACCAATAACTTTGCCGATATCTTCTGGGTTCACGCGAACCTCAAGAGTTGTTCCACGACGATGATTCTTTTCAGCAACAACTACATCATCAGGATTATCAACGATTCCCTTTACTAAATGCTCTAGGGCTTCATCCATCATTGTTATTCTGCAGCCGCATCTTCAGCTGGAGTTTCAACTACTGCTTCTACTGGAGCTTCAATAACTTCTTCAACCACAGCTTCAGCAACTGGTGCTTCAACTACTGCTTCTGCAACAACTGGGTTTGCCTTTGCAGCTAACTTCTCTTGTGCTTTCTTCTTTAGAGTAGTTGCGCCTTCTTTTGGCTCATCCATTGCCTGCTTCATAGCTGCTTCATAAGCAACATGCTTGCCGACCTTTGGAGCTGCAACGCGAAGTGTTCCTTCAGTTCCAGGAAGACCCTTAAATTTTTGCCAATCTCCAGTGACCTTCAGAAGAGCCTCTACAGCCTCTGATGGTTGTGCACCAACACCGAGCCAGTACTGAGCACGCTGTGAGTTGATCTCAATAAGTGATGGTTCTTGTCCTGGTACGTAACGACCAATTTCTTCAATTGAAAGACCGTTACGTGCTTTGCGTGAGTCTGTAACAACTACGCGGAAAAATGGTGTGCGGATTTTACCCATGCGCATTAAACGAATTTTTGTAGCCAAGTGAGGTTGTACTCCTGTTTATGTGTGTCATAAAAATCAATCGCAGCGGGGTGCGCAATCAATTACATACAACTATCGGTCGTGGATGTTGAACGGGGGTAGAGGGCCCCATCAACAGGTGCCCAATTCTGCCATCTCAGGGCAGTAAAGGTGAAATCGAGCTTTACTGCCCCTCTTCTAGGGCTCGTTTGGCTGGATTACCGGATTTGGACTTCTTCTTGGGCGGAGCGCTCTTAATTGTGGCCTTAGGCATCGCAGGAAGACCCATTCCGGCCATGCCCGCTGGCATGCCACCGTTTCTAACCTGCTTCATCATCTTTTGGGCCGCTGAAAAGCGATCAACCAAATTATTCACATCAGAGACTTTACGTCCAGAACCCAGCGCAATTCGTGCACGACGAGAGCCGTTAAGAACTTTTGGATCACGTCTTTCAATCGGAGTCATCGACTGAACAATTGCTTTAGTGCGAACAATTTCGCCTTCATCTAAGTTTTCAATCTGTTTCTTCATCTGCCCAGCACCTGGCAACATGCCTAAGAGCTTAGACATAGATCCCATTTTGGACATAGCTTGTAGTTGTTCTAAGAAATCTTCCAGTGTGAAATCTTCACCGCTTGCAAACTTTGCCTCCAGCTTCGCAGAAGTGTCGCCATCAAAAGCCTTCTTAGCTTGCTCAGCAAGTGTTGCAACATCGCCCATACCAAGAATACGAGATGCCATACGATCGGGATAGAAAATATCAAAATCACTGAGCTTTTCGCCCGTAGATGCAAACATAATTGGTCGCTTGGTAATCGATGCAATTGAGAGTGCGGCGCCACCACGTGCATCGCCATCTAACTTGGTTAGAACTACACCATCAAAGCCCACACCATCTAGAAACGCCTGTGAAGTTCTAACGGCATCTTGACCAATCATTGCGTCAACAACAAAAAGGATTTCATCTGGATTAACGGCATCTCTGATAGATGCTGCCTGCTTCATTAGCTCTTCATCAATACCTAAGCGACCTGCAGTATCAACAATGACCATGTTGTATTGCTTAGATTTAGCAAACTCAATTCCACTCTTAGCTACCTTAACTGGATCGCCAACACCGTTTCCTGGCTCTGGTGCAAAGACTGGAACACCAATACTTTCACCAACTACTTGTAGTTGAGTAACAGCATTTGGTCTCTGTAAATCGGAGGCAACGAGAAGGGGAGTGTTTCCCTGATCGGCATAAAACTTTGCGAGCTTTCCAGCCAAAGTAGTTTTACCAGCACCTTGCAAACCTGCCAACATAATCACTGTTGGCGGATTTTTCGCAAAACGAACTCTTCGCGCTTCTCCCCCAAGGATTTCAATCAGGGAGGCGTTAACAATTTCAAAGATGGCTTGGCCTTGATTTGTGCCAGATTGCAAAGTGGGAAGAGCGGCCAGAGATTTTTCNCGGATTTGCTCAATAAAGCTCTCCACCACAGATAGGGCAACGTCTGATTCAAGTAAGGCCTGGCGAATCTCTAGGCAGGTCGCATCAATATCTGCGCTGCTAATTTTGCCGCGTGAGCGCAACGTTGAAAATGCGCTGCTAAAGCGGGAGGTTAATGACTCAAACATAAGGCGCTAAGAGTACTTGAGCAGTTGCACTAAAGGCGAGCCAACTTT
>B570J13893_100037_pt1 | contig 10034 bp, 9 predicted proteins | sample LakMenepilimnion_3_FD_13893 | JGI IMG/M metagenome (IMG submission 13893) | reverse complement strand
AGTTGTGCTGCTGGTTATTCGTGTTGGATTAGAAGATATTGCTGTTGAGCATTATCCAATGCGTCTTCGCACACTACATGTTGAAATCAATAAGCCAACACAAAGCCAAAAGGTCCGATCTTTAGTATTTAAGGTTGCTGTCTTCTTCATCATGGCAGCACCTTTTGTTGGTTCAACTCTGAACTTAGTTTTGGGAACTTTGTTGTTTGCGATTCCACAGATTACATCTTTAAGTCTTGAAGATAACCTTCCTAAAAAGAAGATTTACCTACCAAAAGGCGTTTTCAAGACCGTCGTCATGATCTTTGTGATGGCACTTGCTGCCAACCTGATCGAAGGCGCTTTTAGTAGTCCAGAGGCCTTTTTGAAGTGGAGCTTTGTCGTAATGGCATTGCCAGGATTCATACTTCACTATTTGGATGCAATTTCTGATGAGCCTGAGACTGATTGGAAGACCACAGATAATGGTCGCAAGCTCTATCGCGCTGGCGGAGTTGTGATCTACATACTTATGGCTTTGGTTGTTATGGGCGTTGATATCGCANGNTGGTTGGTTGGGTAATACTTAGGGCATGAGAAAAGTGTTACTCACTGGTTTTGAGCCATTTGGTAACGCAACCTCAAACCCATCAGGTGAGATTGTTAGGCAGATAAGTGGTGACAACATTGTTACCGCGATCTTGCCTGTGGCATATGCGCAATCTGCCGAGCGATTATTGTCATTAATTGAAGAACATAAACCAGATGTCGTTATTTGCTTAGGTCAAGCCGAGGGTCGAACAGCGATAACACCTGAGCGCATCGCAATTAATCTAGATGATGCACGTCTTGCAGATAATCAAGGTGTTTTAAGAAATGATGTGAAGATCCTTGAAGATGGCCCAGACGCCTACTTTTCAACGCTTCCAGTAAATGACATTGTTGCGGCGATTAAAGCGCAGGGGATACCAGCTGCTGTTTCACTCAGTGCGGGTGCCTTTTTGTGTAATCATGTTTTCTATGTTGCACAGAATAAGTTTGCTGGAAGTGATGTTCGTAGCGGGTTTGTGCATGTTCCTTTAATGGATTCGCAAGCAGCAGAGTTTCCAGGGTTACCAACAATGCCGTTAGATCAAATGGTTTTGGCTGTTCGCGCCATGATCGATGTCGTGGCTTAAGGGTATAAACCGCGCAGTTTGTGAGCCTCGGCAACACGGCCCACACCGATCATATGAGCGGCTTCGCGCCATGAAACCTTTTTAGTTGTTGCAGTGTTTTCAACCTCTTTGAATGATCTCATCATGATTTCATTCAGGTTTGATTTAACTTCTTCAGCCGACCAGAAGTAGTTCTGCTTATCTTGGACCCACTCGAAGTAAGAAACAATCACACCACCTGAATTTGCGAGAATGTCAGGAACGGTCAAGATTCCTTTATCAATAAGGATTCTGTCGCCGGCCGGAGTGGTTGGGGCATTTGCACCCTCAACAACAATTTTCGCCTTAATGCCCAGTGCAGTTTTTTCCGTGATTGCATCAGAAAGAGCTGCAGGGATCAAGACATCAACTTCTAGATGAAGTAGCTCATCTTGTGTCATTGCATCTGTGCCTGGCATATTCAGATTGCCATGGTCTGTGAAAAACTTCCATAATTCTGCGACGCTACTAAATCCTGTAACTGCTCCATTTACATCACTGACTGCGACTACTTTCAAGCCAAGATTTTCAAGACCGATAGCGGTCCAGTAGCCAACTTTTCCAAAACCTTGCACCGCAACGGTTGCGCCCAAGGGATTTATGCCTCGCGCTTTTAGCGCTTCGATAGTAGAGATAACAACGCCATCACCAGTTGCAGAGGTGCGCCCCAATGAACCTCCAAGCACAATTGGCTTGCCCGTAACAACACCAGGAACCGAATAACCGGCGTTTACAGAATATGTGTCCATCATCCATGCCATGTTGCGTTCATCAGTTCCAACATCTGGTGCTGGAATGTCTCGTTCAGGTCCAATGATTGGAAGAATTTCAGAGGTGTATCGTCTTGTTAATCGCTCGTTTTCTCTCTCTGAAAGATCTTTTGGATCTATAGCGATTCCACCTTTAGCACCGCCGTATGGAAGATTTGTGAGCGCGCATTTCCAGGTCATCAACATGGCTAGGGCAACTGTTTCATCCATATCTATAGATGGGTGAAAGCGAACACCACCCTTTGATGGCCCACGAGTTGTTGAGTATTGGACTCTAAAACCTTTATACATTTCAACGTCGCCATTATCGCGACGCAAAGGAACTGCGACTTCAAGAATTCGCCGCGGCGTTGAAAGGGTCTGCCAATCATTTTCTGAAAGGCCGAGAAGATCTACAGCACGCTGCAGTTGTTCTCTAGCGGTATCGAGTGCTGACTCCATTGTCATTTTTGTCTTTCCACTAAGTTATGCGCGAAGAGCCTTTGCAAATTCGCGGAAATCTTCGACAAGTAAGTCAATCTCTGTTTGGCCATGTGCCAATGAGATCAACCATTGTTCATCTAGTCCTGGAGGAGTGATGATTCCGCGGTTTAGCGCGAACAACCAATGTGCTTCAGCAATACCAAAGTCTGTTGCTTTGTAGTCACGATAGTTGCGCACTGGTGTCGTAGACCAAGTAACACAGCCCTTTACGCCAAACCCAACTGTATGTGCAGGCAACTGATACTCATCAATGATTTCGCTGATGCGATCTAGTGCTTGCTGATTAAGGGTTTCAGCAGCAGCAAGTGCTTCATCTGTGCAAAGGCGATCAATTGCGCGAACACCAGCCATTGCAAGGGGATTACCGTTGAATGTTCCAAAGTGCGCCATTTTGCCGTTTGTAACAAAATCCATGTACTTCTTCTTGCCACCAAAAGCGGCTAACGGAACTCCGCCACCGATTGATTTTGCAAGAGTGATGAGATCTGGCTCTACACCAAGTCGAACAGATGCACCGTGAGCACCAGCTGTTAGACCAGTTTTCACTTCATCAAAGATTAGAACAACGTTGTATTCATCGCACAACTCGCGCACGCGCTCTAGATAACCAGCATCTGGCAAAACAATTGCAAGGTTTTCTAGAACTGGCTCAACGATGTAGCAGGCAATCTTAGAAGCGTTCTTCTCAAACATTGCTTCAAGTGCAGGAACATTGTTGTAAGGGACAACATAAATGTCACCTGGAACTAAGTTGGAATCCATCACCGGTGTTGGTTCTTCAGGATCACCAGCCTTGTCTAGGGGCGGTTTGGCTGAAACAACAAAAGGATCGTAGCTACCGTGGTAACCACCTTCAACCTTAAGAATTCCCATTTTATCCGTCGCAGAACGTGCAACACGAACTGCATACATTGTTGATTCAGTTCCGCTATTAGTAAAGCGAACTTGATCAATCTTGAATCGCTTACAAATCATTTCAGCGGCATCAGTTGAAGTTGGTGATGGTGTAACAAAGAGCATTCCTGTTTTTAAAGAAGTTTGAATCTCTTCAATAACAGTTGGGTTGAGGTGTCCTGCAAACATCGCACCAAAGCCCATAGATAGATCTAGGAGCTGGCGGCCATCGACATCGGTCATATATGCGCCCTTGGCAGAGACAATTGAGATTGGGTATGGATCCCAGTGCTGGAAGCTAGATGTAACACCTAATGGCAGGGCTTTAAATGAACGGCGGCTTTCTTCAGCGCTCTTCCCAGTATTTTTAGTAAATAGTTCCCATTCTTGCTTGAGAATAGCTTCAACCCTCTGCGGGTCTACTGGAACTGATGTTGACGGGACGAATCTAAATGTTTGCTTGTGGTTACTCTGTGTCAGCATTTGTAAAACTTGTACGGCAAAGGTTTCAGCTTTTGAAACTCGTTTGAGAAGTACTCTCCCGGTTCGTTTTTAGTTAATTTCTTAACTAGCCGTAATTCTCTCACTCTTTATTTAAAAAGCAACCCCGCTAGACTCAGGGCATGGGTAAAAGTCGGGCGTTTCTTGCCTTTTTAATGGCTTTTTTGGCAATAAATGGGGTTTCTCACGCATCCTTCACAATTCCTTTAAGTTGTGCGGATAAAAAAAGTTACACAATTCGTGTTTCTAACGTTGTTAAAGGCTGTGAAAAAACAGAGTATTCATTAGGGGCAGGTGCCATACCGCGTTCAATGACTCGCCCAAACACTATTGATAAACAAGTCATATACCGATTCAAAGCAGCGCAAGCGGCTGCAAAAAAAGAAGGGCAAGCGATATTTATTGCTTCAGGGTATAGAAGTCTGGCCTATCAAAAAAGTTTATTTACAAAAGCTATAAAAAAGTATGGATCCGAAGCAGAAGCTAGTAAGTGGGTCGCGCCGCCACTTGTTTCTCATCATCCATGGGGAATTGCGATAGATGTGAATTACCCAGACGAACCAGTTGGTGCTGGGTGGCTAGAAGTGAATGGCTCAAAGTTTGGCCTTTGTCGTGTTTACGAAAACGAGTGGTGGCATTTTGAACCAGTAATCGCTCCTGGCTGGAAGTGCCCACCATTAGTTAAGGATGCAACTTTTACTATTGATTAACGAAGGAACAGTGCACGCAATCTGCGAGAAGTAACATAAAGTCCAAGTGCGATCATCACAAGAAAGTATCCGATATGGACGAGCACGCCTGAAGTGAGATTTCCAAACCAAAATGCTCTTACCATTTCGATTGCATGCCAGAGTGGCAAAGCCATGATGATCTTTTCTAGCCAATCTGGGTAGACAGAGATTGGATATAGAGAGCCCGAGAACAATGTCATCGGCAAGAGAAAGATGTTAATGAAACCCATTTGTTGGTAGGTCTTAAAGTAAGAGGTCACAGCCATTCCAAATGAAGCAAAGCCAAATGCCACTAATGATGCCGCCGGAATTGCCAGGATCGCCCAGAAGCTAGGCGTAAGGCCTAGTGCGGTAACGACTGTTAGGAAGCCAAGTGAGTACACCAGGCCGCGAATCAGCGCCCAGCTAATCTCGCCGAGTGCGATATCTAGTGGCCCCAAAGGCGTGGAGAGCATGGTCTTATAGAGTTTGGACTCATTGAGTTTCCAAAAGACATTCCAGGTTGAATCATAAATTGCACCATTCATGGCGCTATTTGCTAGTAAACCAGGTGCGATAAACAAGGTGTAATCAATTGTTGTACTTCCAGTTGTTACATCTCCAACAAGAGTTCCCATGCCATAACCAAATGCCAACAAGAAAAGAACTGGCTCAACAAAACCTGTAACAACAGGGACCCAGTTTGATGATCTAAATGCTAACCAACCTCTTTCAAGTAACACCTGAGGACGGCCGGCATACATGGCACTGGACTTGTTCTTCTCTGCAATCTCAACAGCAGCACTCACTTTGCCAACCTCCGTTCAAATTGGCGCATTGAAAGGAATAGACCAATGATGACCAAGACAGATAAAAATGTAATGTGAACTGTCATCATCAGCGTGCTGACTCCGTAATCGAAAGCCGCTTCACGTCCAAGCTCTGTGGCATGCCATAACGGAGAAACCCAACCGATGGGCTGTAGATAAATTGGCATTGAAGATAAAGGAAAGAATGTTCCGGAAAATAAAAACATGGGCATGATTACTAAACGACCCAGAATATTGAAAAATTGATCATGATTTTCAATTATTGCGGCAGCAAACAAAATAACGGCGCCGAAAGCTCCACCACCCAGAACCGCTATGGGGATAAGCAAAACACTTGGACCAAAATCCACCACATCGAATGCTAGAAGCAAGATGTAATAAATCGAAACACTAGCTATTGCGCGGCAAAGTGCAGAGAGATAAACACCTAATGCAATTTGGCGCCCTGTAATGGGAGTTGCGTTTTGAGCAAAGAAGAGTTTGCGCCATTTAAAGCCTTCAATAGTTGGGAATACTGTTTCATCCATAACGGCTGTAATTGCCGAGTTAGCCAGGAGAGCAGGTGCAATAAAAGCAATGTATTTAATGCCGCTTGTGCCGCTTGTTCCCGAACCTTGTTCCACCAGCACGCCGATTCCTACACCCACTGCAATTAAGTAAAAAAGGGGGTTTCCGATGTCTACGGCCGCAATAATCGACTTCCATTTAGCCATAGATCGCAATCGCGCTGCAGCTATATAGAAAGCTCCAAAACGTTGAATCTGGACAACATCAATACCTGTGTTCATTCAATCAAAGTTCTTCCAGTTAAACGCAAGAACACATCTTCAAGTGAGCTTCGGCGGACTAAAGAAGTAGTTGGGTGCATCTTGGCAGCAGCAATTTGTTCTAGAAGTTTTTCACCGTCTTCGGTGTACATCAATATGCGGTCCGGCAAAATTTCCATACGTTCGCACATTTTTGCTAACTGTGGAGCGACTTCCTTATTGCGATCGCTACCAAAGCGAACCTCAAGAACTTCCTTGCTTGAATACTCTTTGATCAGCCCTTGAGGTGAACCTTCAGCCATGATGGCGCCCTTGTCCATCACAACAAGTCGATCACATAACTGTTCTGCTTCATCCATAAAGTGTGTTGTTAAAACTAGGGTCACACCCTGTTCCTTTAAACGGAACAAGCGATCCCACAATATGTGTCGTGCTTGTGGATCTAGACCAGTGGTTGGTTCATCCAAGAGCAAAATATCTGGTTCGCTAACAAGTCCGCGGGCAATCGTTAAGCGGCGTTTCATTCCACCGCTGAGTGCTTCAACTTTTACATCACGCTTTTCTTCAAGCTGTGCGAACTCTAGAAGTTCTTCGATCTTGCCCTTGATAAACTTTTTGGAAAGACCAAAGTAGCGACCATAGATATACAAGTTCTCGCTAACTGTTAGTTCGCCGTCTAAGTTATCTTGCTGCGGCACAACACCTAAATGCGCACGAACAAGAGGACCGAATTTTTCAGGATCTTTATCCAAGATCTCAACGGTGCCTGATGTGCGGGTAGAGGTTGCGGCCAAGATGCGCATAGTTGTTGATTTACCTGCGCCATTGGGACCAAGTAATCCGAAGGACTCACCCTTGGCGACATCGAAATCAATGCCGTCTACAGCGGTGAAATCCCCGAAAACCTTGGTCAAGCCACGTACAGAAATGAGTGGTTTAGACATTCTTCTATTCTACCTGAGTATTGTTAGCCCACGTGCGATTCATAAACGAACCTACTCACGACCTCACCTATGACGATGTTTTCATGGTGCCTAGTAGATCTGAACTTTCTTCCAGAATGGATGTTGATCTTTCTTCCATAGATGGCACTGGAACAACAATCCCACTCGTTGTTGCAAACATGACAGCTATTGCCGGACGTCGCATGGCCGAAACAATGGCTCGCCGAGGTGGTTTAACTGTTATTCCGCAAGATATTCCGCACGCTGTAGTTGATTCAGTCATCAAATGGGTGAAAGAACGTCACCCCTTCTTTGATACACCAATTACTTTGTCACCCCAATCAACAGTTGCTGATGCGGTTAGCTTGTTACACAAGAGAGCACATGGCGCAGTAGTAGTTGTTGAAGATGGCAAACCAGTGGGAATAATTACTGAAGACGATTGCAAGAGCGTTGATCGTTTTACACAACTCCATCAAGTCATGAGCAAAGATTTAATAACCATGCCTGATTCACTTGGCGCGAGAGAAGCATTTGATTTTCTAAACCAGCATCGTCACAAACTGGCACCTGTTGTTGCGAGCAATGGAGATTTAGTCGGAATCATGACAAGACTTGGTGCATTGCGTGGAACTTTGTATTCACCTGCATTAGATGCACAGGGCAAGTTACGGATTGCGGCCGCTGTGGGAATTAATGGCGATGTTGCAGCAAAGGCTGCAGCACTAATCGCATCTGGGGCAGATGTTTTGGTTGTAGACACAGCGCACGGGCATCAGAAAAAGATGTTGGAAGCATTAACAGCTATTCGTACTGTAAATCCAACAATTCCAATTGTTGCCGGCAATGTGGTTACAGCCCAAGGAACACATGATTTAGTTCAAGCAGGTGCAAACATTATTAAGGTTGGTGTTGGACCAGGCGCTATGTGCACAACACGGATGCAAACAGGAGTAGGACGCCCACAATTTTCAGCGGTCCTTGAATGTGCAACAGAGGCTAAAAAGCTTGGTGCACACGTTTGGGCCGACGGGGGCGTCCGTCATCCTCGCGATGTCGCGCTCGCACTAGCTGCTGGCGCATCACAGGTAATGATTGGTTCCTGGTTTGCGGGAACATATGAGTCTCCTGGAGATCTTCAAAGTGATGCAAATGGTCGACTCTTCAAAGAATCTTTTGGAATGGCATCTGCTCGGGCAGTCGCAGCTAGAACCTCACAGGAAGATGCCTTTGATCGCGCTCGCAAAGCTTTGTTTGAAGAAGGAATTTCAACATCCCGAATGTATTTAAACCCAGCACGTCCTGGAGTTGAAGATCTACTGGATGAAATTATTGCTGGAGTTCGTTCTTCATTTACTTATGCAGGTGCAAAGAACATTGAAGAGTTTGCTGAGAAAGCAACTGTTGGTGTTCAATCATCAGCAGGCTACGCTGAGGGACGACCACTACATTCTTCTTGGAGTAATTAATACACATGGAAAAACCAACGATTATCCTTGCAACAAGCAATGGTGTTGGAATGGGACACCTTGCACGTGCAAGCGCCGTCGCTCTTGCCCTTAAAGAGGTAGCAAATCCAATTATTGTTTCCATGGCAGGTGGTATCGCAGAAGTGCCGGCATTTATGGGAATACGTTGCGAATACATCCCAGGCAGAGATCGTATGTGGATGAGCCGCGAAAAATGGGATATGTATTTGCGGGATCGTTTATTAGCTTTAGTAGAAGAAACAAATGCAAAAGTATTGTCATTTGATGGCGTTGTTCCCTATCCAGGAGTGATTGCGGCAAAGAATGCCAAGCCAGAATTAAAGTTGGTATGGGTTCGACGTGGATTGTGGCAGAAGAAACCGCAGCGCTTTATTTTAGGTTTGCAATCAAAGATGATGGATAAAATCATTGAACCAGGAGATATTGCACGGGCTTATGATTTTGGACCAACAGCAAAACGTAAAGACTCTTTTTTAACCGCACCAGTTTCACTATTTCGCAAAGAAGATGCGATGTCACGCGATGATGCCCGCCGGGCACTTGGTTTAGATCTAAACCGCCCGACAGCGCTGGTTCAACTGGGTACCGGTGATAGTGATGTGAATGAAAAAATGACGGCCGCGCTAGCTGGATTACTCGGCTGGAAAGATCTACAAGTCATCTTGACTAAAGCACCAGTTGATAAAGATGGAAATTCACTTGCACCAGAAGGTCTAGATCTAAAGGTCGTTCGCTACTTCCCGCTTGCCAAGGTGTTACATGCCTTCGATGCAGGTATTTGTGCAACGGGATATAACGGAGTTCATGAACTATTGCCCGCACAAGTTCCAACAGTTTTTGTTTCAAATATCCGTGGAACAGATGATCAAGAAGCTCGTGCGAAGTGGTGCAATGATTTTGGATATGCTCTTCGCGCAGATCAAGCAGATCTTTCTGACATAACAGAAAAAGTTAAGATGCTTCAGGATCCAGCTATCCGCAAACGCCTTTCTGAGAAATGTGCAGAGTTACCCAATACAACTGGTGGGCAAGAGATTGCGGCAATGTTGTGTGAACTTGCTCTTACACAGACTCCAGTGCGAGCTAAGAATTTTACCTTCGCACGCCTCATGGCCCAGGACCACATCAATCGCGGTCTGCGTCATGTGGCAAATCTTGGCTTACGGAGAGTTGCATTGGTGTATCGATATATAAATCCACATCGCAAGGTGCAGGAAATCGACAAGACACCTCCTATTTTTGGTGAGCACAAGACTGCGGCAGAACTGCACCCACTAATAAAGTCATCAACTAGGTATGAACATATGATTGAAGGCGCTTCGGCCAATTACCGAAAGCGTCGCGAAGAGATAGCATTTACTGCCTACGGAATAGAAATGGCTGAGAAGAAAACACAATGAACTTTCGCTCATGGATTAAGAAGACCCAAGCAGGTCGAATAGTCTGGCGTGTAATTATTGGAGTAATTGG
>B570J13893_100029_pt1 | contig 11033 bp, 6 predicted proteins | sample LakMenepilimnion_3_FD_13893 | JGI IMG/M metagenome (IMG submission 13893) | reverse complement strand
CTCCTCAAGATCAAGCCAAAACATCTGGTACTCCAGACAGCGACAACGAGGAGTTCTCAACTCCTACTGCCAAGACACCTCACCCGAAGACTCCAGCCAGACCAGACAGAACAGCCAGACCTGCCAACCTGGACCAGCTCCTTTTCGGTAGACTTACTCGAAGTCAAGGATCGGCTCCAGCTGTGTCTGACTTTCCTATTGAGCGTAAGACAAGAAAGAAGAAATGATTCTTCTGTCTAGACCATTTCTCATGGTCTGGATATTGCTGCTCTTTTCAGAATTTCTCCTTATCACCGATTCGCAGCATGTGATCTTCGAAAGCATCGGTCAAATGGCCGGAGCTATCTCATATCAACACGCAAAACTCACACTTAACCTTTCCTCGATCTTCAGTCAGTTCGAAAAATATGAATCGGCACTTGACGCTTTGAAAGTCAACCTCTCAGCTCCAGTCACTCTCAGGATCCGAGACAAGGATCGAGCTACGTTTGTCGGCGAGCCAGAAATCACCATCGGCTCCATCGTTCGAGACGTTCGAAGGATGAACTTGGAAACCATCACCCTCCACCAAGAAGAAGTAGCTGAGATGTCCGAACTGATCGACACATTGAGGAACATACTACCTGAAGTAGGAGAAGCGCCGGACTCTGTCCCTCCGATCCGAGCTGGAAGATCGGCCGATTTCAAGAAGGCCAAGAAACGAGTCTCAACGATCGGGAAAATCTTTTCAGCGGCTTCCAAGGTCGCTGGAATCTTTTCTGGTGGAGCAACCAGCGTTTTCAACTTCCTGGGTTTGCCTTTCGGCATATTCGGCACCTACATGGGCCTTTACAACAACGCCCAGATCGACCAGGTTCGAAAGGAGCTCTACACCATCATCGACTCCCACAATCGTCTGGTCGAAGTAGTCGAACTTCAAGATCAAGCCATCTCTACCATCGCCGCCGAAATTCAGGATTTGACAGCAGTCCTCCATCTTACCATCTTACAGAATCCGGGTTACACTACTACTAGGTTAAGTCGAATCGAAAACCAACTGAAGCATCGCATCGAGATCGCCGTGCATACCATACAACAGGCCCAACACCGTCGCCTGGCTGTTGACTTCCTCTCCGCCCAGCAACTGAACATCCTATTCTCCAAGCTGGTACAACAAGCCGATCAGAATGGATGTCAACTTCTGGTTCGCCACAGGTCAGATCTCTTTCAACTGGAAACCTCGTACTTTTTCGACGGAGCTGATGTGCATCTCCTTCTCCATGTGCCAATGGTACCAAGGGATTCTCTCTTGAGGTTGTTTAAATTACATCCCTTTCCTCTCCCGCTGTCCGGATCTCACGTCATGGTTCCGGCTGTCAGAGAAGATATCCTCGCCATCTCCTCCGGTTTTAAAAGGTATTCGGCTCAGTTCAGCGCCACCGATCTTTTGGGTTGCCACGTCATCAACAACATCTACCTCTGCGAACGCCACGGGGTCCTCAACTCAGATCTCAACACTACCTGCCTCGGGTCCCTTTACACCCAGGACTTCGATGCCGTCAAGAAACTCTGTGAACTCGAAATACACAAGACCGGCGAGATCGTCTATCAATTGCTCAACAACTGGTACTTGATCTACTCCCCCTCCGTCCAGACGGTGCCCATCTCCTGTCTCAACGGTACCCAATCGGAGAAACATCTGAGTAAGGGAACCAGTCGGGTTTACATCTCACCCGGATGTCGAGCTCATCTCGCCACTCACTTGATCATTTCCGACATCTCGATCAAGTTGGACACAGACTTGCTGCATTTCGAATGGAAGTGGGACGCGATCTCCCTCGGCGACTTGGACTCCAGTGTCATCTCTCCTCAGTTGGCTTTGCTCGAAGAAAACGGACTCTTCCGGCCTACCTTGTCCGACCTCCACGAACTGAAACTACATCAGAAGCAGGGCATTCATTGGTGGACGACTTTGGCCAATTTTGTGGGTAACGCCGTCATGATGTTCATCTTTTGTGTCACGGCCGTCTACCTGGCATTCCGTTTCTATCGATTCCGGCAAAATCAAAAGGCCCAAACCATCCCGGCCGAGGATGAAAATCTGTGAATCTGATTTTCCGAAATTCAAAAGTGTACAGCCTTGTCTACCTCAAAAACAGAACATTTAAAAACGTAGTAAAAGAATAGTTATTAAAATAAAATAAATGTGTAGTAAAATTTTAGAAGATCTTAGAAAAGACGAAAATTTGATAAAATGTTTTTATTTCTATTTTTCAGTGAATTTATATTTATGTGTTTACAATTTCCTTATTGCTTTCTGGACCTTCTTTTCCTCTTCTAAATTTCCGTAAACAAAGTCATAAACTTTTGACCATTTCAAGTTCAAGTTCATTTACGCATTTCCTCAAATATTCTTTACTCCGTACGCAAATATTTTGGCCCCGACTATTATCGTAAAGAAGCGTTGTTTACGAGAATGAACTTTGTTTTCTGCATTTCTTAATCCCCTTAAATCTCTCTATCTGATTTCACATTCTTCCAGTTCGTAAAACCCTTCTACGTTGTAAATACTGTTTCTCTTCTTATCTTATGCAATCTCTACCTGTAGTTATTATTCGATGTGAAGAGAACGAAATATATCAATTGGATTTTAGGATTCAGACAGACAACATTCGTTGCTTTATTTTACTATCAGGTTTACGAAAGTTGGTCGCAGCTAAGGACGAACTTAGAATATTGTAAGTTTAAATATTTAAAGTTAAAAGAACTCTCGCCTCCCGTTCAAAGCTGAATCCTTTCGCAAAGTTTAGCCAGTTTGTTATCGAGTGTAATTGAAGCTCAAAGAAGAAACAAACAAACTTTGCAAATCCAAGCCCGTTTCGAAAATTCACGAGAAAATTTTCAAAGTGATTTAAAATTTAATTAAATTTTGATTAAAAATTTCAGTGTTTTGAAATTTTTTTTGCTGCAAAACTACAGTTATTTAAGTGAAAAATGGCTGATTTGCAAGAAGCACTCAATGCTCACGACCGCGTCCGCAAGTCAACCGACTTGCCCTTGTTCTTCGGCCGTAAGGACAAGGACACGGTGCCGCCCAACCTGCTCCTCGACCGCATCAACCGCGCTGCCACCGTCGCCCAATGGAACACCGATGAACGCAAAATTACGGAGTTTTACCTAACTCTCCGTGATCGAGCTATCTTGTGGTGGGACACCCTGGACGACAACCCCGACGTCAACAAAGGTAACTGGGCTCACATCCAGCGTGAATTTCTGGCCGCCTACTCCCCCAGATTCACCGCCAGGACAACATGTACCAATTTTCAGGACTTGGTACAGAGAAACAACGAAAACGTGCACGACTATTACCTCAGGGTGTCCGACGCGTTCAAGAAGATGTGCGAGGCCAAGCCGGCCGCGATCGCAACCGTCCGCGCTGACCGTGGAACAGCAACTGCCGAACAAGCGGCAGCAATCAAACTGGAAGGTGTAAAGGACTCAGAAGGTTTCTTTAAGCACCAATTGTTCATCGCCGGACTAAAAGAAGATATCCGCACAAAAATCATGGAGGCCGGTAAGCCCTCTATCCAAGAAAGCGTCGCCCATGCTCGTGAATTGGAAGTTATTCACGAGGACAGAAAGAAGGGCAGCACAGTCGGCAACATCGCCGAAAATGAAGACAACGACAACCTGGACGACGAAGAACGCGCCGCAGTTGACGCCATCCGTCTGCAAAGGGGCAGACCTCCATTCGGTCGTCCAGGACAATCCTCAGGTCAAAATCAACAGCCTCGTCCGGGCAATCCTCGCCAAGGACAACAACAACAGCAACCGTTTAACGGTGACTGCAGGTATTGCAAATTCAAAGGTCACCATCAAAAAGACTGCCGAAAACGTAAAGCAGCAAAGGCCCCAATGGTCGACGGCAACGGCAAACCATACGCCAACCAACTCGCTTCAGTGGCTCCACCTCAGCAACAGGACAACAACGCCGGAGCTGCCTCCATCACATCAGTCCCGTCAGATCCTTATCATTTAAAATGGTAAGCGACCTCGACCAAGCTCCCGTCGACAGTCGCAAAGATGAAGCACTTATTTGTTCAATGCAAGACATTTTCGTTAATTTAGTGAATGACGCTTCAAATCAAATCAAAAATGAAGCAAGACCTTTTCAAAGACCATTCATTTTTTCTAAAATGTGTACTGAACAAGTAAAAATGCTTTATGACACTGGAGCCGATATCAGTGCTGTTAATGAAAACATTTTCCGAAATATTTCTGTTGATCAAAGACCATCAAAAATCGAAGATTCCTCAAATAGACAATTTCGCTCTGCTGGAGGTGAAAATCTTCAAATAAAAGGCAAATATTTATTTCCTGTGACAATTGGCAAGAAAACAGTGCACCATCCGTTCTATGTTATCAAAAATCTCAGTGAGGCCGCCATCATGGGCATTGACTTTATCCAACAGCACTCGCTCAACTACTGCCCGGATCAGCGCTCGTTCTCATGGAAAGGAGGCCGATCTTGGCATTCTGGTTCAATGAAATTGTGCAACCTTGAGAAAATTCCACCTTTATCTATCGTCCAAATCAAAGTCAACCTCACCACAGAATCAGGATGCTCTCCAAACGCCGACTCCATCTGCATCGTCAACGTCGCGGTGCCGGACATCCCCGTCCTCACCGGCGGGCCCGCCATCGTGCAACCTGACAAATCCGGCCAAGCTTTCCTTCAAATCACCAATTGCTCACCAAATCCTATAACTCTTCAAAGAGGCGAATTTATGGGATTTATCGAAAATGTAACTGATTGTGAAAAGAGACAAATTAATCCCAGTTACATTAACGAAATTGCCTTAAACAAATCGAAAAATCGTGTTCCAATTCCGTTGTCTAAAGAAAAGAAACTTTTTATTCAAGAAAAAGCAAAATTAAATGTGCCAGACAATTTCAAAGAAGAATATTTAAATGTTTTGTTTAAAAATCATGAAGCGATTAGTGAACATAAATATGATCTTGGTCAAACAGAAACTCTAATGCATGACATTTCGCTTAAAAGCCAAGAACCAGTTTATGTTAAACAGTTTAAAATTCCTGATGCTCACAGAGAACAAGTCGAAAAGCACGTGACAGAGTGGTTAAAATTGGGTGTTGTGCAACCCACCAGAAGCAAGTTCAACAGCCCCATCTTCGTCGTCGCCAAGAAAAACGGAGGTCTTCGACTTGTTCAGGACTTCCGGGCCCTGAATGCACAAACACACACTGACAAATATTCAATGAAAGATGTCAGTGAATGCATTGGAGAAATTGGCCGATCTGGAAGTACCATTTTTTCCACGATCGACCTCACCTCCGGCTTCTGGCAAATGTTGCTCCAACCAAAGTCCAGACCCTACACGGCCTTCACAATTTCCGGCCTGGGACAATTTCAATGGGTTACAACCCCAATGGGACTTCTTGGTTCCCCTGCAAGTTTTCAGAGGCTCATGGAGGCCGTCGTCGCCGGCCTCTCCAACATCATCGTCTACATCGACGACCTGTTACTCCATTCATCACAGCATCCTGACCACATCCAGCAACTTGATGTCCTTCTCGCTCGACTAATCTCTCACGGCATCAAAATCAATCTTGAAAAATGTGTTTTCGGCAGCACAAACGTCTCCTACCTCGGTTTCCGCCTCACCGAGTCTGGGATCAAGCCCGGATCGGACAAGCTCAAAGCCGTCGCCGCCGCCAAGCCGCCTTCAAACGTCCATGAAATCAGGCAATTTCTAGGTCTGTGTAATTTTTTTCGAACTCATGTAAGAAATTTTGCACAAATCTCCGGATACTTGTCTGCTCTGACCAAAAAGGAATCTACTTGGAAATCCGGACCTCTTCCGGCCGACGCTCTCAAAGCTTTTCGTGAACTTCAAACCTGTTTGTGCTCCGAACCCATTGTGGATTACCCTCGTCGCGACAGGCCCTACGCTCTCATCGTCGACGCCGCCCTCGGAGACGACGCCCACCCCGGCGGGCTAGGCGCCATCTTGTCGCAGATCAACCAATCCGGAGAACATTGTGTCATCGCTTATGCCAGCCGAAAACTGCAAAAGCATGAAAAGAACTATACTCCCTTTTTGTTGGAAATGCAAGCAGCAATTTGGGGTATGGACCATTTTTCAACATACCTCAAAGGCAGACATTTCACCTTATTTTCCGACCACAAACCTTTGGAAAAATTAGGAAAAGTGCATACCAGAACACTCAATCGCTTGCAAGAAGCCATGAACACATTTGACTTCGAAATCGTGTACAAGAAAGGTTCTGAAATGCCAGCAGATTTTCTGAGCAGAAATGTTATTGATTCCATTTCATGGAATAACGAAGAAATCCAACAAGAACAACAAAAAGATCCCTTGATTAAAGCTCTGAAAAACTATTTGTTAAATCGTGAACTACCTGCTGACACAAAATGCCAAAATGTTGTTAGAAATTTTGCTAATGACTGTTTTGTTGACAATGACATTGTGTGGAGAAGAATCAAAAGACAATTCGAACCAAGCCGTGTGGTCATCTTCCTGCCCCAAGCTCTCGTCCACGATGTTCTTCAGGAAGCCCACGGACACCTCCTCACCGGCCATGACGGCGTTTACAAGACAAAAGAACGCATTTTTCAGTGTTACTATTGGCCTGGCATGGATGCCAACATTAGTGACCATTTGAAAACTTGTCACAAATGCCAAATCGGCCGAAATGATCACCGTCCAGCTCCGGCACTCCTGACGCCGTTGCCGCAGCCGACAGAGCCGAATCAACGGATCCATGCAGACCTTTTTGGACCTCTTCGTGACCTCGGACGAGGCAAACGGTACATCTTAACAATCACCGACGCCTTCACGAAATACGTCGAACTCGTCTCCCTGCCGAACAAGGAGGCCCCGACCGTCTGCGAAGCCATCTTCAACAGGTGGATCTGCAGATACTCCGTTCCACTTGAAATTGTGACAGACCAAGGTGGAGAATTCTGCAATGATCTCTCAGCAGAGCTCTACAAGTTGTTACAGCTCACACATCTCCACACCTCCTCCAGGCACCCCGCGTGCAACAGCCAAGCCGAGGTCGCCAATAAAACCATCGCAAAATATCTCAGAAATCTGGTAAGAGATGATACACTTGACTGGGAACAGTATCTTGCACCTCTGATGTTTTCTTACAACACATCGTTCCACCGCTCGATCAAAACTACACCGTTTTTCGTCACATTCGGCCTCGAACCTCGACTCCCAAATTTTCCGGGACCAGACATCAGAAGAAAGTTTTACGGTGAATCTTCATCTGCTGAACTTCATCAAAGGCTGCTCTATGCTAGAGACATTGCCAGAAGAAATAATGAAAATTCAACAGAAGAAAACCAAGAATACTTCAACAAAAAGGCCGAACCTCACAAGTACCAACTTCAGCAGCTGGTACTTCTGGATGAACACAGCTTCTTGCACAAGAACACGAAACTTGCTCCAAAATGGTCCGGGCCCCACAGGATCATTCGACTCAAAGGCCCCGTCAATGTTGAGCTGTTAACCATCAAGGGTAAACATTTGTTAACTCATGTCAACAGAATTAAGCCTTATCTTGTGCCCACAAGATCTGATGTTCAATTTGAAGATGAAAAACTTCAAAACAAAAACGACGAAAAACAAGAAAAATTTCAAGAAAATGTTGAAAAAGAGAAAGAAAAACCCGTCGAAAATTCTGACCGCCCTCTGCGCGCCCATTCACCGTTGCCTGAAATCATCGATCGAGTACCTCTGACTCAGCCCAGAAATTTTCCGCAACCAACGCAAATGACGCAGCCTCAACCTCCTCAGCGCGCTCCTTCTCCGCCGCCTGTGACGCAAAAACGACGCGGAAGACCGCCAAAAACCGTTGTTCAACCAAGTCCACCAACGGTCCCTCCTTCACCTGTAACTTACGCTCTTCGTTCGCGTACTTCTCTTCCTTCCAATGACGCAACTGATGCACCTGCTGCAGCAGCCCATGAGCGTCCGCTAATTTTCGTACCTCAATTCTTGCGCGCCCACTCACCTGCCTATGAGGGGGGAGGGAATGATGTTCCTGATGTTCCAGCAACAACAACAACAACAATTGACGCACTCAAAGGTCAACAAACCAAAGCTACGCAAAAGCAAAAGAAACGGAAAAAGCACAGCAGTGAAGCTTGGACGGAAATTCAACAGAAAAACTATGCCTTTTCCGGTGACTGTTACATTTTACAGTCACACAAAAATAATTTCAATCCATTCGAGAACATCGAAGAAGAAGAACCTGCTGAGTTCCAAGAGTTTCAATCTGAATCCGAAGAAGAAATCGAACAAGATTCAGAAGAAGAAGACGAAGTCTTAGAAGAAGAAGAACTCTCAGAAGAAGAAGAAGAAGAAGAAGAAGAAGACAGCGAAGAAGAAGAAGAAGAAGAAAATCGGCTAGATCAAGCAGCTGCTCCTTTTACGCCTCCTCAAGATCAAGCCGAAACACCTGGTACTCCAGACAGCGACAACGAGGAGTTCTCAACTCCTACTGCCAAAACACCTCACCCGAAGACACCAGCCAGAACAGCCAGAACAGCCAGACCTNCCAACCTGGACCAGCTCCTTTTCGGTAGACTTACTCGAAGTCAAGGATCGGCTCCAGCTGTGTCTGACTTTCCTCTTGAGCGAAAGCCAAGAAAGAAACAATGAAAATTTTATCGAACAATATGTTAATTTTATGGAGNCTTTTCTTCTATGCTCACGACCTCATCGACCTGGCCAACTCGCAACATGTGATCTTCGAAAGTGTCGGACAAATGGCCGGAGCCATTTCCTATCAGCATGCCAAACTCACCTTAAACCTGTCGTCCATTTTCCATCAGTTCGAAAGATATGAGGACTCTCTACAGGTGCTGAAACGAAACCTATCCGCCACTCCGGCGCCCGAAAATCCTGTTTGGGCCGTCAACAGCATTATCAAGGATGCTCGGCGACTGAATCTCGAGACAATCCAGCTCCACATTGACGAATCGGAAGACCTCTCCGATCTGGTCGACACCCTGCGTAACATCTTACCAGAAGTCGGGAATCCGAACACAATGTCACCTCAACATCATCGCTCCGGAAGATCAGCCGACTTCAACTCCATCAAGAAGAAAGCGTCCAAGATCAAGAAGTATGCCTCGATCATTTCCACGGCCTCCAAAATCGCTGGAGCCTTTTCTTCAGGAGTTTCTGGAGTCATGGGTCTTCTCTCACTCCCGTTTGGCATTTTTGGAACTTATATGGGCCTATACAATAAAGAGCAAATTAACCTAGTCCGGAAAGACCTATATACTGTCATCAACAATCACAACCGTCTGGTCGAACTTGTTCAGGCTCAGGAAGAGACCATCTCAACAATCACAGCTCAAGTTGAGGCTCTTACTTCCGTTCTCCATCTCACAGTTCTCCAAAATCCGGGATATACCTCAGTCCGACTTAGCCGAATTGAAAACCAGATCAAGATGCGCCTCAACATCGCCGTCCACACTATTCAACAGGCCCAACATCGACGCCTAGCCGTGGACTTCCTATCGGCCGAACAGTTGGACATCCTCTTCATCAAGTTGAACGAACAAGCTGTTCAAAATGGATGCCAATTACTCATCTCCCATCGATCTGACTTGTTTCAGTTGGAGACCTCATACTTCTTCGACGGAGCCGACGTCCATCTTCTCCTCCATGTCCCTATGGTCCCAACTGATTCACTACTTCGGCTGTTCAAGCTACATCCTTTCCCGCTACCGTTGTCCGGCTCACACGTTCTGGTTCCAGCAGTTAAAGAAGACATCCTCGCCATCTCCTCCGGCTTCAAACGGTACTCCGCACAGTTCAGCGCCACCGATCTTCTCGGCTGTCACATGGTGAATAATATTTATCTATGTGAACGTCACGGAGTCCTGAATTCAAACCTGAACTCCACCTGTTTGGGATCTTTGTACATGCAGGACTTCGACGCCGTCAAGAGGTTCTGTGCTCTGGAGATTCACCGAACTGGAGAGATCGTTCACCAACTTCTCAACAATTGGTATCTGGTCTACACGCCATCTTCTCAAACCCTTCCGATCTCATGTTTCAATGGAACACAATCCGAGAAGCACATCTCCAAAGGCACCAGTAAGATTTACATTTCTCCTGGATGTCGTGCTCATCTGGAATCCCATCTCATCATCTCCGACATCTCAGTAAAGCTGGAAACCGATCTCCTGCATTTCGAGTGGAGATGGGACGAGGTTTCGTTGGAAGGTCTGGACTCCGATACCATCTCGCCGCAGCTCGCCTTATTGGAAGAAAGCGGGTTATTCCGGCCTACTCTTTCTGATCTACACGAGCTTAACTTACATCAACGACAGTCGGCTAGCTGGTGGACCGCACTGGTGAACTTCGTCGGGAATCTCGTGATGTTAGTCTTATTCATCGGTCTAGTCACATTTATTTCAGTTCGACTTTATCGTTATCGAAAGTCTCAAAAACTCTCTGCCATCCCTCAAGAGGAATAAATGTGAAACGAGAAGTTCTCAAAAATAACATAAAATTCAAAAACGTAGTAAAATGTAGAAATTAAATAAAGAAAAGTGTGTAGTCATAATTTAGTAGTTCTCAAATTCGAGATAAAATTTTATTATTCAAAGTTATTTATTTTCATGTATTATGTTTCAATGTTTTGCTTATTTCTGAATGTTTCCCGTTTATCCTTCAAACTCAAGAATTTATTTCTGGTTGGTTTATTGTCCTGCAAAATATCTCTGTGACCTTTTTCCTTTCCTCAAATATTTTATCCTTCAGGCAATATATTTTGGCCCCGACGAATATCGTAAATCCTTCGATATTTTGGTTCGAAGTTTTGTTTATCCAAAACTTCGCATTTCTCATTTCTTATCCTTTCATCTTAATGTTTGTGTTTTCTATTTTATATTCGAAGAGTTGTAAATACCTTCAACTCTTCTCCGCGCACTCGGCGTCTATGACGTCAATGCAACTTTTACCTGTAGTTATTATTCAATA
>B570J13893_100018_pt1 | contig 12773 bp, 11 predicted proteins | sample LakMenepilimnion_3_FD_13893 | JGI IMG/M metagenome (IMG submission 13893) | reverse complement strand
TGACATGCTCTATTTCGCTTCTGGAAAATTGGGCTTACCTGGAGCGATGTTTACCGCTAGCCATAATCCTGCGGAGTACAACGGAATCAAGCTCTGTTTGTCGAGCGCTAGACCGATCGGTAAAGAATCCGGCCTTTTGACTATTGAAAAATTTGTGCGAGAAGGTTCACCAATAGCGCTTAGAAATGTTGGAGTAGAAAAACAACGCAACATGCTCGAAGAGTATGTGGATCACCTATTAACACTTGTTGATGTTAAGAACATTCGGCCTCTTAAAATCATTGTGGATGCTGGTAATGGCATGGCTGGTCACACAGCACCTGCAATTTTCGCTCGGCTTAATTGTGAAGTAATTCCTATGTATTTTGAACTAGATGGAACATTTCCTAATCATGAAGCTAATCCACTCGATGAATCCACTTTGACTGATTTAAAGCAAGGGATGCAGGATCACAAAGCTGACCTAGGACTGGCATTTGATGGCGATGCAGATCGCTGCTTCTTAGTTGATGAGCAAGGTGTTGCCGTTAACCCATCAGCGCTCACCTCTTTGATCGCTCATCGCGAATTGATTAAAGATCCAGGAGCTTCAATTATTTATAATTTAATTTCATCTAGAGCAGTTCAAGAAGTGATCGACGAAAATGGTGGAGTTGGATTGCGCAGCAGAGTTGGACATTCCTACATCAAGAAAATGATGGCTGAAAGTGGAGCGATATTTGGTGGGGAACATTCTGGACATTTTTACTTTAAGGAATTTTGGAAGGCTGATTCTGGCGCATTAGCAGCCCTGCATGCAATTGCTGCACTAGGTGAAAGTGAAACAACGATGTCAGCTCTTCTTGCACCGTATAACAGGTATGTCGTTAGCGGTGAGATAAATTCCAAGGTTGAAGATACTAAAGCTGCAACCGAACTTGTTGAGAACACTTATTCCTCGGGCGAGGCCAGAGTCGATCATCTGGATGGATTAACCGTTAATGGAGATACCTGGTGGTTTAATCTTCGCCCATCAAATACGGAGCCAGTACTTCGACTCAACGTTGAGGCTTCAACACAGGCTCAAATGGAGACTGTGCGTGACGCGGTTCTCTCGCTTATTCGTGGCTAATTACCGTTTTCCATTAGAGGGTTTAAGGGTGGGGCGGTAATCTTTACCCATAGTCGCCTATCACTGTAGAGCCCTACGCCTTAGGTACCAAAACAATACTTTGAAAACCACTTAAGGAGATTTACGTGAACGTTCCAGTAACAGCAACTCTTCCAGCACATGACATCGCAGATGCCTCACTTGCTGCAGAAGGTAAGAAGAAAATCGAATGGGCAGAACGCAACATGCCTGTTCTTGCTCAAATCCGTGAGCGCTTTGAAAAGTCTCAACCATTTGCAGGTGTTCGTATTTCTGCATGCATGCACGTAACAACCGAGACTGCTAACTTGATGCGCGTTCTAAAGGCTGGTGGAGCAGAGATTGCTCTTTGTGCATCTAATCCACTGTCAACACAAGATGACACAGCGGCAGCACTTGTGCACGAATACGGAATATCAGTATTTGCTCGCAACGCTGTAGATCGTGATGGTTACTACAAGCACATTAACGCAGCGCTCGATATCGAACCACACCAAGTATTTGATGATGGTTGCGATCTAGTAAACACACTTCACACAACACGTAAAGAGCTAATTCCAGGTATTACTGGGGGTTGTGAAGAAACTACAACTGGTGTTATCCGTCTAAACCAGATGGCAAAAGATGGCGCACTTCAGTTCCCAATGATTGCCGTCAATGACACAGATACAAAGCACATGTTCGACAACCGTTACGGAACAGGGCAATCAACTCTTGATGCTGTATTCCGCGCAACAAACTTCTTGCTTGCAGGTCGTGTAGTTGTTGTTGCTGGTTTTGGATATTGCGGTAAGGGTGTTGCAGAACGCGCTAAGGGCATGGGCGCAGATGTTATCGTGACTGAAATTGATCCAACAAAGGCATTAGATGCAATGATGCAGGGCTTCCGTGTGATGCCTATGCTTGATGCAGCAAAGCTTGGAGATGTATTTATCACTGTTACAGGTAACCGCGATGTATTGCGCGATGAGCACTTTGCAGTGATGAAGGATGGCGCAATCATGGCCAACTCAGGCCACTTCGACATCGAAATCGATGTTGCATGGCTAGAGCAAAACTCCAAGAAGAAGAATGCAAAGATGCGTCACCAAACTGATGAATATGTGTTGGCAGATGGTCGCCGCCTGCTACTTCTTGCAGAAGGTCGCCTAGTTAATCTAGGAGCAGCTGAAGGTCACCCAGCTTCAGTTATGGATATGTCATTCTCTGATCAGGCACTTACAGCTGAATACCTTGTTAAGGAAGCAAAGAATTTGAAGCCTGGTGTTCATGAGGTTCCTTCATATATCGACAAGGAAGTTGCTTCATTGAAGTTGATCAGCATGGGCGGTCGTATTGACGTTCTAACTCCTGCACAAGATATGTACCTGAACTCTTGGGAGCACGGTAGCTAATGACCTTAGTTATGGTCGTCGATGACGACCAGGATCTCGCGGAGATGCTCGGCATCGTTTTAACCGGTGCCGGCATCGACGTGGATCTAGTAAGTCGTGGGGATGAGGTTATGGATGTATTCCGTAACAACCCACCAGATCTAGTTTTGTTGGATGTTATGTTGCCTGGCCTTGATGGAATTGAAGTCTGTAAATTGATTCGCGCAGAATCTATGGTTCCAATCGTCATGCTTTCAGCAAAAGGTGACACTCAAGATGTTGTAAAGGGATTAGAAGCAGGCGCTGATGACTACATGGTTAAACCATTTCGTCATCCATCCGAATTGATTGCACGAATCCGCACGCGTTTGCGCCGAACAAATGCTGATGTTCTAGGTTTATTGACCATCGGAGATTTGGCAATAGATGTTCAAGCACATCAGATTCTTCGCGCTGGTAAGCAAATTGCACTAACCCGTCTGGAGTTTGATCTACTCGTTGCTTTAGCTAAAGAGCCTGGTCGAGTGTTTACACGCGATGCCCTCCTTAGCGAAGTTTGGGGTTATCGCCATTCCACCGATACGCGATTAGTTAATGTTCACGTGCAGCGTTTGCGTTCAAAAATCGAACACGATGCAGAACACCCTGAAATTGTTATAACCGTTAGAGGCGTCGGCTATAAAGCAGGAGTGATGGGCGGTTCCTAAGAATGAACCGAATTCTTTGGATAGCACGTAACTCCCTTGCACTTAAGGTAATTCTCTCCACTGTCATTCTTTCACTTGGTGTTGTTTGGATTACAGGTTCTGCCCTGAATTCAAGGCTTTCTAGCGGTATTAGGGAAGTAAATCTAAATTCAGCGATAGTTGAGGCACGTTCTACTATTTTTACAGCTGATTATCGTTTCTTACTTGCACAAGGCGAAGACGATGCGGTCGTTCAAAAAGTTGTGGACGATGTAATTAGTTCTGCTACCACTATCACCTTAAATGAAAATACACGTGAAGTTGTTTTTCTTCGAAGCCCAAATAATACCAAGGATATTAATTACGAGATCGCTTCAAATTTTTTAGACCCAATCTCTATTCCTAAGTCTCTCAGTGAGCGAGTTCGCAAATCTGAAGACACCGTTTGGCAGTACACAACTATGCGTTATTCACAGGGCGCAAGCGTCCCAGGACTAGCTATTGGACAGAAAGTTCAAATTCCAAATGCAGGTCAGTACGAGATGTATATTGTTTTTTCTCTTGCAAATGAAGTCCAAACATTAAATTTAATTGATACCTATATGTTGATTGCAGGATTTATTTTACTTATCTTAATCACAATGATCACATGGGTTGTGCTGCGGCAAGTAGTAAAACCCGTTCGCGAAGCGGCTCGAATCGCAACAGAATTTACTTTAGGTGATTTTAGGCAGCGCATGAAGGTAACTTCACAGGATGAGATTTCAAGACTTGGTCATGCATTCAATGAGATGGCTCAATCACTTGAGCAGCAAATCGCACGCCTAGAGAACCTCTCGCGAGTTCAACAACGTTTTGTTTCCGATGTTTCACACGAATTGCGAACTCCTTTAACCACACTGCGTATGGCATCAGAAGTTATCTCCGACTCTAGGGAAAGCTTTGATCCAATCGTGGCTCGGAGTACGGAATTACTCGTGGCGCAGCTAGATCGCTTTGAGCGACTACTGGAAGACTTGCTCGAAGTATCACGTTTTGACGCCGAGGTAGCAGTCCTAGAGGCAGTTGATTTTGATATTGTGCAATTGGTCAATCGCTGCGCTGAAGACTTGGCATTGGTTGCCAAAGAGCGAAAAACTCAAATATATGTGAAGTCCGCTGAGCCCACAATCATGATTAAGGCTGATATTCGTAGGGTGGAGCGCATTTTGCGCAACCTATTTGCCAACGCAATCGATCACGCAGAAGAGGTGCAGATTGATGTGAGCATTGAAGCTAGTGAGCGTGATGTCGCAATTGGTGTTCGAGATTACGGAGTCGGTCTTGACGAAGCTGCTTTGACTAGAGTCTTTGATCGCTTTTGGCGGGCAGATCCATCAAGAGCTCGCACACGGGGCGGAACAGGTCTTGGGCTTTCAATCGCCCTTGAAGATGCTCGTTTACACAATGGCGAACTTGAGGTGTGGGGACGTCCAGGACGTGGTGCGCACTTTGTAGTTACCTTGCCGAGAAAAACTTGGGATTCAATTGATCAACGATTAATTTCGCTACAACCGGAAGATTACAAAGCTTAATTTCCACATATTTGAATAAGGAAAATCCAGCGAATAATTTTATGAGGATTATGCCCCCATGCATATTTTCTCCGAATTATCACAACTAGTATTTCCAACCAGGTGCTTTGGATGCAATATCTTGGGGTTAGAGATTTGTACTAATTGTCGCCGTGAATGGATTCCCCACTATTACAAGGCTCATACTGCTTCGCTCAATGTTCATTCGGCATTAACATATACATCAACGGCATCTAGCATCATTCTTGCTTCAAAAGAAAATGGCATACAAGGGGCTGATGATTTGTTAGTAGCTGCAATTATTCATGTTTTGAATAAGGCTCGATTAGACCAAGGATATTTCACATTGGTTCCGGTCCCATCTAGTAGGCAGTCACAAAGACGACGTGGCCGAAGTTTCATAGTTGATTTAACTAAGACAATCTCGCAAAACACCGGAATCAGATTCAACGATTGCCTTGAGGTTTCACGTCGAGTGTCAGATCAAAGTGGCCTGACTAGGGTGGAACGCATCACAAATATGCGCGGGGCTTTTTCTTTGAAATCCGGAGCAATACTTCGGGGTGATGCGATTCTTATAGATGATGTCGTCACGACTGGTGCAACCTTGGAGGAGGCGGCTAGGGCCCTGAATTCGCAGGGTTTTCATGCCTTTGGCTCAGTTTGTGCGGTTACCGCCTGCGTGGCTCAACCTCTACGATAAGGGGGTGAAAAGGCGTCCAAAGGGAGCCGTGATGAGAGGTAAGAATCAATGCCAGCATTTGTAGACAAGATTTTGCGTGCAGGCGAAGGACGAATCCTTCGCGATCTGACCAAGGTCGTTGCCTTAGTAAATGCTCAAGAAGCTCGCTTTGTTGCGATGTCTGATTCTGACCTGCGTAATCAAACAGTACTTTTCAAAGAACGCCTAGCCAAAGGCGAAACTCTTGATGACCTACTACCTGAAGCATTTGCAGTAGTTCGCGAAGCAGCAAAACGCACACTTGGACAGCGTCATTACGATGTGCAGATAATGGGTGGAGCGGCCCTTCACAGAGGCAATATTGCAGAAATGCGCACCGGTGAAGGAAAGACCTTAGTTTCAACTTTGCCTTCATATCTGAACGCTCTTGCAGGTCACGGAGTCCACGTTGTTACAACCAATGATTATTTGGCAGAACGCGATAGCGAGTGGATGGGTCGTGTTCACCGTTTTCTTGGTCTAAAGGTTGATGTAATTCTTGCAAATATGACACCAGCAGAGCGTCGCAAGGCATACCTAGCTGACATTACTTACGGAACTAACAATGAATTTGGATTTGATTATCTCCGCGATAACATGGCTACCTCCCTTGAAGAGTGCGTTCAACGTGAACACTTCTTTGCAGTGGTGGATGAAGTTGACTCAATTTTGATTGATGAAGCTCGTACGCCTTTGATCATTAGCGGACCAGCCGATAAGCCAACTAAGTGGTACGTAGAGTTTGCCAACCTTGTGCAGAAATTGCAGCGAGATGTTCACTACGAAGTGGATGAGAAGAAAAAGACTTGTGGAATCATTGAAGAAGGCATAACTAAGGTAGAACAGATCTTAGGTATTGATAATCTCTATAAAGATGAGACTGCAGAATTAGATAATCAAGAGATTGCTAATACAACACTCATTGGATACCTCAACAACGCAATCCGCGCTAAGGAACTCTTCAAGCGTGATCGAGATTATGTCGTTATGAATGGCGAGCTATTAATTGTTGATGAGCACACTGGCCGCATGCTGTCCGGTAGACGCTATAGCGAAGGTCTCCACCAGGCCCTTGAAGCAAAAGAACGAATCACAATCCAAAATGAAAACCAGACGCTTGCGACAATCACATTGCAGAACTATTTCCGTTTGTATTCAAAGCTTTCTGGTATGACTGGTACGGCCGTAACAGAGGCTTCTGAGTTCCAGCAGATTTACAAGCTCGGGGTAGTTCCTATTCCTACAAACCGCGATATGCAACGTATTGATTCTCCGGATTTGGTGTACAAAACTGAAGTTGGAAAATTTGTTGCAGTAACAGCAGACATCGTTGAGCGTCATCGCAAAGGACAGCCAGTATTGGTCGGTACTGTCAGCGTTGAAAAATCTGAAGAACTTTCTTCCTTCTTGCTCAAATCCGGAGTTCCACATGAAGTTCTTAACGCTAAGCATCACGAACGAGAAGCAGCAATTATTGCGCGCGCAGGAGTTCGTGGAGCAGTAACTGTTGCGACCAACATGGCTGGCCGAGGAACAGACATCATGCTTGGTGGAAATCCTGAGTTCATGGCTGATTTCGAATTACAACGTCGTGGAATTTCTCCTGTTGATAATGCAGAAGAGTATGAAGAAGAATGGCCAGCAGAGATTGCACGTCAAAAAGCTGCAGTTGAAAAGGGTCATGAAGAGGTAGTCGCTCTAGGTGGCTTGTATGTTCTCGGCACCGAGCGTCACGAATCTCGTCGTATTGATAATCAGTTACGCGGTCGCTCAGGACGTCAAGGCGATCCAGGTGAATCACGTTTCTACCTATCATTGCAAGATGACTTAATGCGCCGTTTCAATTCAGCATTAGTAGAGCGCTTCTTAACAGCAGCAGGACTTCCAGAAGATGCACCCATTGAATCAAAGATGGTCTCAAATGCAATTCGCTCGGCGCAAACACAGGTTGAAGCACAGAACTTTGAGATGCGTAAAAATGTCTTGAAGTACGACGATGTGATGAATCGCCAACGCACCGTTATTTATGGTGAGCGACGCGACGTGCTAGAAGGCGCAGACATTAAAGACCAACTGGCTGGTTTCATGTCAGAAACATTGTCAGCCTATGTAGATGCAGCAACTTCCAATGGTTACGCAGAAGATTGGGATTTGGAAAAGCTTTTTGCTGCGGTAGGTGCGATTTATCCAATCTCATTTACTATCGAACAACTAATCGCTGAAGTTGGATCACTGCAGGGATTAGATGAAGAGTTCCTGAAGGCTCGCTTTGTGAAGGATTGTGAAGCGGCATATGCAAAACGTGAAGCGGATATTAAGGCTCAACGAGCTAAATTCACCTCAGATACCTTGTCAGCGTATGTAGATGCAGCAACCGCAGAAGGTAATGCAAAAGACTGGGACTTAGAGGGGCTGATTACGGCAGTGGGCGCAGTTAATTTAATGCCGTTAACTATCGAGGAATTAGTCGCGGTGGTTGAATCACTGCCGGAATTAAATGCAGAGACTCTTAAGGTCCGTCTCGTGGAATTTGAGGCTGCCAAATTTGCCGATCAAGCCATGCGAGAAGCCGAGCGCCATGTACTGCTATTTGTGCTTGATCGTAGATGGCGTGAACACCTATACGAGATGGATTACCTGCAAGAGGGTATTGGTCTACGTGCAATGGCACAGCGCGATCCACTTGTTGAATATCAAAAAGAAGGCTTTGATCTTTTCGCCGCGATGATGGATGCAATCAAAGAAGAGATCGCTAGATTACTTTTTACCATTCCGATCATCGCTGAGAGCGCAGACAAGCAAATCGTTGTTCCTGGACTTGAGGTCAAGAAAGTTCCTACAACAGGTTTGCAATACACATCACCAGATGAGTCAGGTCCTCGCACAACAGGGGAAGTATCTCGGAATGCTCCTTGCCCATGTGGATCAGGCAAGAAGTACAAGCGTTGTCATGGTGGAGCTGCTTAACTCAAAGAAGAGTAAGTGCTGTACACAACCAACGTTTGTCTAGCCCCTCAAATCTGATTGCTACAACACGCATTCGATCTCCATACCGAACCGTTATTGCTGACTCGCAGATTCCATCTAGCGGTTGCGTGAGTTTAATCTTTCTAATCCTTCCCAGCACTTTTTGCTGACCAGCTGTTCGTTGGATCTCTGCAAAAATAAGGTGATGACACATAGCCTGCACTTGTGAGGCAGATCGGCGTCCAGCCCAAATTTCAAGGACGTTGTGCATGAACTGTGACATTAACTCTGTGATGTCAGGTAAGTCTTCAGCTGAGGTTGGTTCTGGCGCAAACTCTGGGTCAAAATCTTCCCCAAATGTCGAAGGGGCTAAGTAGAGTCTTGATTTCTTGAGAGGCAAATCAGTTAATTCTGGGCGAAACATTTCAAGTACTAGATGTTGCCAATCTTCATCAGGGTCACTTGAAATGGGGATTAAGTCAACGGTTGTAAAGGATGGTTGCTGCTTGTATTCGATTTCTGTAGTCATGGACTGACTCTTTCTTTACTTTCAGGCGCGCACCTCAGGCGTAAGAGTGATTCTTTCTCGTACTTAAGTATCACTGTGGATAATGTGAAGGGAATAGTCGCCAATCAGACTTGGGTACGGCTATGAAATTAAAAAAGAAAACCAACTCAACACGTCTGCCATTAGCAATTACTCTTATTGCCGCCTCTTTCGTCTCAGCTTTTCTCATTGCTACTTTTTCGAATAAGGGTGCTGACTATTGGGTTGTTAATCTCCCAATTTCGCCAGGTCACCAAATCACCTGGACTGACGTTTCAATCGCACACATGAATCTAGATGCAAGTGCACCGTTCTATCTGAGCAAAGAAAGTGAACCTATTGGAATGGTTGCCACAAGAATTATCAACCCGGGAGAAATTCTTGGAATCAGTGATGTGACTTCTGAAATCAATGCGATGTCAACAAGTGCTGTTCCCATTAGTGTTCGCTCAGTTGATTTTGCTGCAGGTCTATTTGTTGGCGAATTCATTGATATTTACTGGGTCCTAGACACACAAAATGGTGATAGTTCATTGGATCCAATATTAATTCTCGGGGGAGTGACTCTTTTAAGCATTGATGATGGGGGTAACAATTTCGGAAGTGATATTGGATTATCTGTAGCCGTTGAAGAAACACAAGTACTACGGCTCTTAAGTGCAACGACGCTAGGACGATTAGTAGTAATCCGTTCTCATGTCTGAGCTCGAGCTTCCNACAGTTATAACCGCCATTGCCTCCTCGGAAACGGAGAGCTTTGTAGCGGGAACTCTATTTACCCAAGGTTGGAGNGTGATCTTTCGAGCAATTGATTGGGACACGCTAGAGCGTTTTGTTAATGGCAACCAAGAAATCGTTCAAGGTGCCCTTCTCTTGTTCGCGTCTGATCTACCTGGCATTTCAAGGAATAAAGTAGATGATTTGGCAAGGAAGTTTCGTCAAACAATTGGATTTTCAATAGGCCAGCAGAGCGATGATTTTCGAGATCTGCATGAAGTTCCTGAATCACACACTGATTTAGTCTCTCTCGTACGTGGCTTTGTGCGTGCTCCTTTACTTCGGGGAAGTAACTCTCCCCAACGTTCTCTTAGAAAAGCCCGGGTGATTGCAGTTGGCTCAGCTGGTAGTTACACCGGGTGCACCATGTTGAGCATGAATTTGGCTATGGAGTTGAGCATTCTTGAGAAATCAACATTATTGATCGAGGGTAACTATCGTGCTCCTTCTATCGCTGCTTACCTTGCCATGCGAAACATCAATAGTGATTCAGAATGGAAGAACATCGCGCCCAATCTAGCGTTGGTGGAAATAGATCAGGAGAATGCTGGGAAAATAGATGATTTTATGGATCGCGCGGCAAGAGAATTTGAATACATCGTAATTGATCTTGGTTCAATTTCCGGATTATCAAATCGTCTCACTGACCGTCGATGGACTTCGACTATGACAACCTGGTGCTGTGATCAGGCGGATGAATTAATGATTGTCTCCAGAGCTGATCAATTAGGAGCACATCGCTTGAATCAAGTTATTGAACTATTACACAGTACTTCTGTTCGAGCGAGCCTGAGTTTTGTAATGAACATGAAATCTCCTGGAAAACGAGGCGAGAATGAGCAAGCTAAATTCTTGACTAGCACAACAGCCCTAAAGCCAATCAGAGTCAGAAGCATCTCCAAGGATTCGCGCGCGATTGCCGCTGCCGAAGATGAGCATGCGACCTTAGTTGAGATTAATGTGCGCTCGAATGTGCGTAAATCAATCGCTGAATTGGCCCGAGAATTAGAAAGTTAGAATCTATTAGTATTGCCCAATGCGTGCCTATCTACCCATCAGTCACAAGGATCTTGAAGCTTTTATCTCCAGCAAAAGCCTCGAGGTTGATGAGTTGTATGCACCAACAATTCACTTTGAGGTAGAAAACCCAGATTGTGACGAAGAAGAGCTCGAGTACTTACTCTCGATTGCTGCTGGGCAAGAAGCTTTGGAACTAAGGCTCTCAGAGAAAGCCCCAGGGATTGTCGTTGCTTTTGAAATCGAAAAGGAACAAATCGCAGAGCACTACGCTCAATCAATTACCCTCGTATCTTCCTTGCGATGGGATCAAGTTCAATGCGCATTACTTGCCTTTCACGGCGATGATGAATTGGTGTGGTTTGCGACCCAAGAAATCGAACTTCATATGGGTGAGTGGAAGTAACAATGTTTCAGCTAGATAACTTGCTCGGCGGGCGAACCACAGTCACGATTAATCAATCACATCGCTTACGTGAACTTGTCGCAGATTGGCAGTTACTATCCGATCTCTCATTTGCGGACTTGATTCTATGGGTTCCAATTCGCAAAGATATTAAGTTGTGGCCAACGGGTCACATAGCAGTTGCGCATATTCGCCCAACAACTTCTTCCACTGTTTTTATCAACGATGTAATTGGTAATGAAGTTACCTGGGGATCAAGCCCAAATATTGATGAGGCACTTTCAACTGGTGACATTGTGCGCAACTCAGAGCCGGAGAGAATTGGCGATGTATTAGTCAAGGAAGAGACCATCCCCGTGTTCTTTGAAGGTCAAGTTATTGCCGTTATTTCGCGCCATCGAAATGCCGAACACATGCGTTCGCCGGGAAAGCTTGAATTAAATTACCGTGAGATCGCAAATCATTTGTATCAAATGGTGGCTGAAGGAAACTTCCCGTATCAATCTGCAGGCTCACTGTTTGAACCAGTCCCGCGTGTAGGGGACGGACTTATTCGTCTTGATGTAAATGGAGCTATTTCTTTTGCAAGCCCTAATGCAAAGTCAGCATTTTCACGCATGGGATTGCATGGTGAGCTAGAAGGCCGCAATCTTGGTGAGGTTGCAGAGCAAGTTGTAATCGCCTCACCAAATCCGCATGAAGAAGGAGTGCGCACGAGATTAAATGGCAAAACTCTGCGTAGGGTAGAAATTGATAATCAAGGCGCAACAATTGATCTTTTAGTACTGCCGCTTATTCAAGGCAAAGATCGAATTGGGGCAATAGTTCTACTGCAAAATGTGACAGAACTACGCCGACGAGATCGGGAGCTTGTTACTAAAGATGCAACTATTCGCGAAATTCATCACCGNGTGAAAGAATAATTTGCAAACCGTCTCGGCTCTGCTTCGCTTGCAGTCACGTCGCATAGATGATCCTGCAGCAGCAGCTGCTCTCGATGAAGCGGTCCGGCGTATTGCCTCAATCGCACTTGTCCATGAAACCCTTTCAAATAGCACTGAAAATACAGTGGCCTTTGATGAGGTTCTCACATCACTTGTTACGCATGCGCTAGAGCTAAGCCCTCGTATGGGTCAGTTGAGTATCGAACGTGTAGGACAGCTTGGATCACTCGAGTCCAGAATTGCAACACCGTTGTCATTGGTTGTTACTGAATTGATCCATAACGCCCTTGAACATGGCTTGTTTGAATCCGGAACGCGATTAACTATTGAACTGCAGCGCTATAGCAATGAAGGCCTGATTACCATCTCTGATGATGGGGTGGGATTGCCCGATGGATTTGATTTATTGACTTCACCAAATCTAGGCCTTCAAATTGTTCGCACGCTTATTGAGAATGAGTTAAAGGGTGAATTGAAGTTGGAATCAACACATCAAGGCACTCACGCGAAATTGCGCTTTCCGCTTTAAATTTGGTTTTGCTGCTCCATAAGACGGGCACGATTACGTGCAGCACGACGCTTAAGAGCGCGACGTTCATCTTCTGATAGACCGCCCCACACCCCAGCATCTT
>B570J13893_100017_pt1 | contig 12910 bp, 14 predicted proteins | sample LakMenepilimnion_3_FD_13893 | JGI IMG/M metagenome (IMG submission 13893) | reverse complement strand
TGATTCGGAAAATGAACAGTTGGTCCATGCGGCGTTGCAAACCGCGCTTAAAGGAAGAACAAGCATTGTTATTGCACACCGCTTAAGTACTGTGCGAGAGGCTGATCAGATTCTTGTTCTTGAGAAGGGTTCTATTGTTGAACGCGGTAAGCATGATGAACTCGTAGCAAAAGGCGGGCTTTATTCAGATCTATACAACAGGCAAGATCTAACGGGTGCGACGAATCAAGATTCTTCCGTAGAGAATTAATCCACCAAAGAAAATCCATTGCAGGGCATATGCCATGTGTGGGCCATCGCTTAACTCAGGAAGTTGTGCGGTAACTTCAGGGGTGAGAGATTTTTCTGAGCCAGATAAAAGGTCGATGTAAAACTTCTCGGTATCTAATTGAGATTGCGCATTAAGTTCTGATACAAGCCCTTCACCCTTTCCAGGCAGTGCAAAGAATGAACCTCGTGGCAGCGAAGAATCAAGACGGAGTCGTCCAGATATAGAAACTTCTCCTGAGGGCAACGCTGTAACAACGGGTGGAGTTGTTGCTGTTGCACCTGCTTGAACCCAACCGCGATCTACCCAGAAGCTCTTGTTGTCAGTAGAGGTAAACAAGGTTAGAACTTCGTAACCATACTTGCCATCGTTATAACGATTTCGCAGGAGTATTTGCTTGTCAGGATTAAAGGTTCCCGCTACAACCACGCTCTGCCACTCGTAATCTGCTAAATCACCTTTCACGGTATTGAGTTCAATTGGCGATTGTGCGATTCGTTTTTCAATGATGGCATTACGNGCGTGACGATCAACGCCACGGTGATATTGCCATTGCGAACCCCAAAGGCACAGGATGATCAGAAGTAAAGCAATGATGGACTTGAAAAGAGCCCAAGGCTCCTTAACTTTTTGTTGGGAGCTCATTCTTAATCGAGAGCGAGTGGTTTGTCTTCGACTATGTCAGCACCACGAGTAATAGTTTCCCGTCCGGCATTAGCTATGACAACTGCAAAATACGGAAGAGTGACAGCACCTAACAAAGCAAACCATCTGTAAGGACTTGGCAAGATCACCGTCAAAATGAAGCAGGCGGTGCGAATCATCATTGAAATGAAATATCGTTTCTGGCGGCCAGCTTGATCACGAGTAAGTGCCTTAGGGGCACTGGTGATGTCATAAATCTTCTTTTCCTTGGCCATGTGAGCAAGGGTAGTGCTCGGCGCGGACCTTCGCTTCTTTTGTTTACTCAAAGGTAGGCACTAGGTTTTGACCATGAGTTCTATTGCCTTAGTCACAGGCGGAAATCGCGGAATTGGATTGGCGATCGCGCACTCCTTAAAAACTGCTGGGCATGAGGTCGTTGTGACCTATCGCAGCGGCAATCCACCTCCAGGATTCAAATCAGTGCAGATGGATGTGACCAGTACTGAGAGTGTTGATGCAGGTTTTGCATCCATAGAGGAGCAGTGGGGTCTACCGGAGATCATCGTTGCAAATGCTGGCATCACAAAAGATGGCCTTGTCATGCGGATGAGTGATGAAGATTTTGAATCCGTGATTGATGCAAATCTCACCGGGGCTTTTCGAGTTGCTCGACGCGCTACTAAGGGATTGTTAAAGTTAAAGCGCGGTCGATTGATCTTTGTTGGGTCAGTAGTTGGTGCGGTGGGTTCGGCCGGGCAGGTTAACTACTCGTCATCTAAGGCAGGATTAGTAGGAATGGCACGATCATTTGCTCGTGAGCTTGGAAGTCGTGGGATCACCTCAAATGTGATTGCCCCTGGTTTTGTTGAAACAGATATGACTTCAACTTTGGATGAAAAGCGTCGCAGTGAAATTGCTGGATCAGTTCCTCTTGGGCGTTTTTGTACAGCAGAAGAGATAGCCGATGTCGTGACTTTTATTGCATCACCACAAGCAAGTTATATCTCTGGTGCATTAATTCCAGTTGATGGCGGATTAGGAATGGGGCACTAAATGGGAATACTCGAGGGCAAAAAGATCCTTGTTACCGGTGTTTTAACCGATGCATCGATTGCATTTCACATTGCTCGCCTTGCACAAGAACAAGGCGCAGAGGTTATCTTGACGGGTTTCGGGAGAGCGTTGTCATTAACGACTCGAATTTCTGGGCGCTTGCCAAAGCCATGTCCCGTTATTGAATTAGATGTGACAAGTGAGCCTGATTTAGCCGCACTTGAATCACGTGTTCGTGAACATTTTCCAGAGGGTCTAGATGGAGTTGTGCACTCCATTGGCTTTGCACCAGAGGCAGCCCTTGGCGGAAACTTCTTAAATACCCAATGGGAAGATGTTGCAACGGCTGTCCAAGTTTCAGCCTTTTCCTTAAAGTCTTTGACAATGGCTGCACGCCCACTATTTAGTGGTGGTGGATCTGTTGTGGGCCTTGATTTTGATGCTCAAGTGGCCTGGCCAAAGTATGACTGGATGGGTGTTGCAAAAGCCGCGCTGGAATCTACATCTCGATACCTTGCACGAGATCTGGGGGCTGAGAATATTCGCATCAACTTGGTGGCAGCTGGGCCTATTCGCACAATTGCGGCCAAATCAATTCCAGATTTTGAGCGTTTTGAGCATCTTTGGGATGAGCGTTCTCCACTGAAGTGGGATGTGAATGATCCAATCCCGGCAGCCCAAGCTGCAGTTGCTCTGCTATCTGATTGGTTTCCTAAGACAACGGCAGAGATCATCCACGTGGATGGCGGCTTCCATGCGATGGGCGGCTAAGCCTGATTTCAGGCTCGATTTCACCTTTCCACCCCTCTACGGGTAATCTTTACCCCAGACCAGTGGCGTTACAACCACTGCAAGAGGAGTTACCGCTCCCACCTTCATCGCCACTAGTGCGGGCTGGTTTGTCGGATAAGAGATTTATTTCTCTTGCCCTTGCGGTTTTCTTTTGCAGCGCTGTAACACCAAAGCGTTAACGAACCGAAGGAGCACAAAGTCACCACTGAACCGCGCATCAATGATCGAATTCGCACACCCGAAATTCGTTTGATCGGTTATACCGGCGAACAAGTTGGAGTTGTAGATATCGATACAGCGTTAAAGATGGCAGATGAAGTTGGTCTCGACCTAGTTGAGATCGCCCCAGATGCCAATCCACCCGTTTGCAAGATCATGGACTTCGGAAAGTACAAGTACGAAGTTGCACAGAAGGCACGGGAAGCGCGACAGAACCAGACCCACATCGTGGTGAAGGAAGTGCGTATGACACCAAAGATCGAAAACCATGATTACGAGACAAAGCGTTCTCAGGTTGAAAAGTTTCTTAAAGGTGGCGATAAGGTCAAAGTGACTATGAAGTTCCGCGGACGCGAACAAACGCGACCTGAGTTGGGATACAAGATGTTGCAACGTCTTGCAGAAGACATTGCAGAAGTTGGTTTTGTTGAGTTTGCTCCTAAGCAAGAGGGACGAAACATGACAATGGTTCTTGGTCCAACTAAGAAGAAGACAGAAGCAGTTGCAGAAGCAAAAGCAGCACGCAAGGCGAAAGCCGAAGCTGCTGCAGAAACTACCGAGTAAGGGAACATAACCATGCCAAAGATGAAAACACACAGCGGTGCGAAGAAGACCTTCCGCATCACAGGTTCTGGAAAGGTTATGCACGAGCGCGCAGGAAAGCGCCACTTGCTCGAGCGTAAATCTTCACGAGTAACACGTCGTTTATCGACAGAGTCAGCTGCAAAGCCAACTGTCGCAGTCACAGCCAAGCGCATGCTTGGTTTGAAGTAAGGAGCGGTTAAATGAGAGTAAAGCGCGGAGTCCACGCAGCCAAGAAGCGTCGTACAACTCTAGAACGTGCCAGCGGTTACCGCGGACAACGTTCACGTCTTTTCACAAAGGCGAAAGAGCAAGTTACGCACTCTATGGTTTATGCATTTAATGACCGTAAAGATAAGAAAGGCGATTTCCGTCGTCTATGGATCCAACGCATCAACGCAGGTTGCCGCGAACATGGTCTTACATACAACCGTTTCATCCAAGGTCTAAAGGCTTCAGGTGTTGAGGTTGATCGTCGCGTCCTTTCAGAACTTGCGACAAATGATCCAGCAACATTTAAGACACTTGTTGATGTAGCTCGCAAGAGCCTTGCAGCACTCTAAGTTCCAATAATGATTGAGAGCCTTAACTCGCCACATGTTGTGCGGGTTAAGGCTCTTATTGGTTCCAGGGGAGTAAAGGAAAGAAAAGCCGCCGGCCAATTTGTTGCAGAAGGATTGCAATGTGCCCGCGAAGCGCTGAAGTCAAACAGCGGTCCAAGAATTGAAACTCTTTATCTAACAAGCAATGGACGCAGCAAGGTTGAAGAAGTATCAGATTTATCCGCTTTAAATATTGTTGATGTCAGTGATGAAGTCATGAAGGAAATGTCTGAAACCATCACGCCGCAAGGGATTTTGGCGGTGTGCACGATTCCGCAGGTCACTTTTGATTCGATTTCGCTCAATGGTTCTCGCAGATTCATCTACCTATCCGAGGTGCAAGATCCCGGAAATGCTGGAACGATTTTGCGATCGGCTGATGCCTTTGCAATGGATGCGGTAATCACATCACCAGGCAGTGTCGATATGTATTCACCAAAAGTTGTCCGCAGTACAGCTGGTTCGCTTTGGCATATTCCAGTGTTTGAATCAGTGCCGCTACAGGAACTACTTGATCTCGGGATGAATGCCTTTTCACTGGGGGCCGAAGGTTCAAAGAACTTAAGTCAGTACCAAATGTCGGGGGACACCCTTGCAGTATTTGGCAATGAAGCCCGTGGCTTATCAACTGAACAGAATATGGATTCACTAGATGTTGTAAGCATTCCTATGCCAGGCAATGCTGAAAGCCTCAATCTTTCAGCAGCCGCCTCGATTGTTATGTATCACCTATCAAATATGCGGCCGTAACAAAGGGCTACAAGATAGAGTTCTCCCCATGCATGTAGAGGAAGTTTCTGTCTGGGTTGAAGATGCCCGCAAGGCTTTCGCCTCTGCAACAGATCTTGATTCTCTTAAAACGGCTCGACTGGCCCATTCAGGGGATAAATCACCTATCGCCTTGGCATCTCGCGGACTAGGTGCACTTTCACCGGAAGATAAAGCAAGTTTCGGCAAAATCATTGGTGAAGCCAAGGCAGAGATCGCGCAAGCTTTAGCCGAAGTAACCGCCATTCTTGAGGCAGAACGCGACCGCAAGGTTTTACTTGAAGAGGTTGTGGACATCACTTTGCCAGTAAATCGTTCTCATAGAGGTGGTTTGCACCCGATAACAATTATTAAGAATGAAGTCTCAGATTTCTTTATCGAACAGGGCTTCGCTGTTGCGGAAGGTCCTGAACTTGAGTCTGGGTGGCTTAACTTTGATGCATTAAATATTCCCGCTGATCATCCAGCTCGCACAATGCAAGATACTTTTTTCATTGAACCGATCGAATCCGGAATGGTGTTACGAACGCACACATCACCCGTTCAAATCCGAACAATGCTGACGCAAGAGCCACCGATTTATGTAGTGTGTCCTGGTCGCACTTTTCGCGCAGATGAGCTAGATGCCACTCACAGTCCTGTTTTTCATCAAGTTGAAGGATTAGTTGTCGATAAGGGAATCACAATGGCCCACCTCAAGGGGACATTAGACAACTTCGCGCGCCACATGTTTGGACCAGATGTCACTACAAGACTACGACCATCTTTCTTCCCCTTCACTGAACCAAGTGCAGAGGTAGACATTTTCTTTAACAATCGCTGGATTGAGTGGGGCGGTTGTGGAATGGTTAATCCAAAGGTACTTGCAACCTGCGGCATTGATACAGATGTTTACAGTGGCTTTGCTTTTGGCATGGGACTTGAACGCACACTAATGGTTCGACATGGCATAACAGACATGCACGACATCGTTGAAGGCGATCTTCGTTTTACCCGTCAGTTTGGAGTGGGCCTGTAATGCGCGCTCCTCTATCGTGGATCAAAGAGTTTGTAGAAATCCCAGCCTCTGTTACCGCCGATCAAATCTCTGATGGCCTTATTCGTGTTGGGTTTGAAGTTGAAGAGATCATCAAGCAGGGAGCTGATCTAACTGGTCCACTTAAGTTTGCCAAGGTTCTATCCATTGAAGAGATTACTGAGTTTAAAAAGCCAATTCGCTATGTTGGTTTAGATTGCGGCGAGGGCGAGACCCGATACGTTATTTGTGGAGCTACAAATTTTGCGGTGGGGGATTTAGTTGTCGCAGCTCTACCAGGTGCGATACTTCCAGGAGAGTTCAAAATTAGCGCCCGTGAAACTTACGGTAAGACCTCTAACGGAATGATTTGCTCTGGTCGCGAACTGGGCATTAGCGATGACCACGCAGGCATTCTGGTCTTTGCTGAAGGAGAAGTCACAATAGGTGCAGACGCGATTGATGTCTTGCAGATCAATGATGTTATTTTTGATGTCGCAGTAAATCCAGATCGTGGATATGCCTTAAGCATCCGCGGCATTGCACGTGAGGTTGCAGGCTCCTTGGATTTGAAGTTCACCGATCCCGTCAATGCATTACGCGGTCTAAAGTTTGCAGAGACTGGCAAGGGTGTTACAGCCAAGATTGGCGAAAAGTCGTCGGCTTCTGTTTTCTATGTTCGAACTCTTTCAGATTTTGACCCAAAGGCAACGACTCCTATTTGGATGCGCCGACGTATTGAAAAGATGGGCATGCGCTCAATTTCTTTAGTTGTCGATGTTACGAACTACGTGATGTTAGAACTTGGTCAACCATTACACGCCTTTGATAAATCAAAGATCAAGGGCGGTTTAACCATCAAGCTGGCTGGCAAAGCGCAAAAGTTTAAAACTTTAGATGGCGTAGAACGCACTTTAGATCCGAATGACTTAATGGTGTGTGATGATGAACAACCATTAGCTTTAGCAGGAACAATGGGTGGACTTTCATCTGAGATCAGCGAAACCACAACGGATATTGCACTCGAAGCGGTTCATTTCTGCGAAGTGTGTATTGCAAAGAACTCTCGTCGTCACAAACTTTCATCTGAAGCATCACGTCGCTTAGAGCGAAGCGTGGATCCTTCCTTGGCTGAGTTTGCATCTGCTCGCTTTGTGCAACTTCTTACCGCTCATAGTTCCGCTAAGCATGTGGCAACTGTGGTTGATGGGGAGCCAATCTATGCACCTTTGGTCACTATTGATCCTGCTTATGTTTCCAAGACTTTAGGCTTTGATATCCCAGCAAAGAAGGTTGCTGAGGTACTTCGTGTTATTGGGTGCGATGTTGACGAGAAGAGTTTCACCATCGATCCGCCATCATGGCGAGCAGATCTATTGACTGCTGCAGATTTTACTGAAGAGGTGGCCCGCATGATCGGCTACGACAAGATCCCTTCAGTTTTGCCTCCACGTCCTTTGCATGCAACATTGACTCCAACTCAAAAGCGTCGCCGCGCTGTTGCAACCATGCTTGCAAGTCGTGGTTTGGCAGAGGTTCAGACATTCCCATTTACCAATCAAGCAACTATTGATTCCATGGGTTTTGTGGGCGAGCGTGCTGCGACATATAAAGTTGCAAACCCAATGTCAGAAGAGTTTCCGCTCATGCGTGTGCACTTAGTTCCTGGCTTGATTGAAGTGGCTCAACGAAACATAAGTCGCGGTGCAAAAGATTTTGCAATCTTTGAAATGGGCTCAATCTTCCGTAGTGACCAGAAGTTAGTTCCTGCAATTTCTCCAGATCTTTCTAAGCGTCCTTCCAAAACAATCATTGACGAAATATTTGCAAGTGTTCCGCCACAGGGATATCACGTTGCAGGTTTACTCGTTGGAAAAACCGAAAATGAGAATTGGCAGGGCAAAGCGCGTTCCTATAATTGGCAAGATGCAATTTCATACGCCCAAGATGTTTTAGCGCTGTGTAATCTTGAATGGACAGTGGCTCGCTCAGATCTAGCCCCCTGGCATCCGGGTCGTTGCGCAGAGCTAATTGTTAATGGAAAAGCCGTTGCACATGCAGGTGAACTTCATCCACGCATAGTTTCCGCCTATGGTTTACCTGAGCGTTCAGTTGCATTTGCTGTGGCGCTAAGCGCGCTGCCGGATTCGGCGCTGGTTCGACCTACAACAGTTGGAACCATGCCAGCTGCGGTTCAAGATGTGGCTTTGATTGTCGAATCAAATGTAAGTGCAGCAGATATTGAAGGAGCCTTGCGCGCAGGTGCAGGCGATTTACTTGAATCCATTACCTTGTTTGATCGATACGACAAGATTGGCGATGGCAAGATTTCACTTGCCTTCACTCTGGTTTTCCGTGCACAGGATCGCACCCTTACAGGCGAAGAGGTGAGCGCTATGCGCGAGGCAGCTACAGCGGTGGCGGCGGCTAAATTCGGAGCTGTAGTCCGCACCGCATAATTATGCATAAGATTGCATAATTATAGATATTACCTTACCCTTTACTTATGAAATCAGCGGTCATTGGTGCTAGTGGATACGCAGGTGGAGAACTCTTAAGGCTGCTTGCAATCCATCCACACTTTGAAGTTGTTGTCGTTAGTGCGCATTCAAATGCAGGGGAGCAGGTCACATCTGTTCATCCACAGCTTCAAAGCTATGCGGGTAGAAGTTTTGTATCAACCGATTCGATTGATTTTTCAGCCCTTGAGTTAGTTTTTCTTGCACTCCCTCATGGTGAATCAGCTGCGTTAATAGAAAAGATTCCAACTAGTGTAAAGATCGTTGATCTTGGGGCAGATTTTAGATTAGAAGATGCTGCGCAATGGGAAAAGTACTACGGTGGAAAGCACGCAGGTTTCTGGGTGTATGGCTTGCCTGAACTTGCATCTGGCCAGCGGGAAGCAATTAAGAAGGAAACCAGAGTTTCTAATCCTGGCTGTTATGCAACATCAATATCTCTTGGTATTGCACCTGTATTAGGGCTGATTGACGTGTCAGACATTGTCGTGGTTGCTGCATCTGGCACAACAGGTGCCGGACGAAATGCATCCATGAATTTGATTGGTAGTGAAGTAATGGGTTCACTTTCATCGTATAAGTTTGGCGGAGTACATCAACACACACCTGAGATCGAGCAGGCACTTTCAGCGGTAGCGCAAAAGAAAGTAAAACTTTCTTTTACACCAATTCTTGCGCCAATGCCGCGTGGAATTCTTTCCACAATTACCGCGAAATTGAATTCATCCCTGAATACTCAGCAGGCACATGAGATGTTTTCTTCACACTACGCTTCTGAATTCTTTGTCGACGTTCTCCCAATAGGACAGATGCCTAAGACAAGTGCTGTTATTGGTAGCAACAAGGTTCAGTTACAGGTCGCGGTTGATGCACATACAAATCGCATCGTTGTCTCTGTTGCCATAGATAACCTTGGCAAAGGCGCAGCTGGACAAGCTATTCAGAACGCTAACTTGATCTGTGGACTAGCCGAGATCAGCGGTCTATCCCTCGATGGAATCGGTTCTTAAGGCTTCGATGTGATTGTCGTAAAATTTGGCGGACATGCAATGAAGGATGAAAACGGAAACTTCGCCAAAGCCATCTCCGCTGCCCAAAACGCAGGAGAGCAGGTTGTAGTTGTCCACGGAGGGGGCCCTCAAATTGATGCAGCCCTAGATGCTCAGGGGATTGTTAGTACTTGGGTTGGAGGGTTTCGAGTAACAACGCAGGAGATATTTGATGTGGTGGAGGATGTTCTGGTTAATCAAGTCGGCCCAGATGTTGCCGCCAGATTAGGCAAGGCTGGCATCAAAGCTCAAGCTATATCGGCGCGTACATTGCCAACTGTCATCGCAAGTCGTCGAACACATTTGATCGATGGAACCCCTGCCGATCTTGGATTTGTTGGAAATGTTGAGAAGGTGAATCCTTCAGCATTGCTTGAATTGCTCAATCAAGGGGTCGTACCTGTTGTCGCACCTGTTTCATCTGATGTGGATCTTAAGGCAGGGTTGAATGTGAATGCAGATTTCGCTGCTGCAGCGATTGCATCATCGCTAGAAGCATCTTCCTTAATCGTCATGACAGATGTCGCAGGCATCTATCGCAACTGGCCTGATAAAGATTCACTCATTGAAAGCATTTCAGCAAGCGAACTTGAATCAATCAAGACAAATTTTGCAGATGGCATGGCTCCTAAGGTTCAAGCAGCACTTGATGCGCTCTCATATGGCGCAAAAGCAGTACGTATTATTGATGGAACCGATTCCGATAGTTTTGCTTCAGCGCTGACTGGTAGAGGCGGAACGTTGGTGGTTGCATGACTAACAAGAAATATTTAAAGCGCTGGGATAGCTCACTACAGAATAATTATGGCAAGCCATCAATTGCTTTAGTTAAGGGCAAGGGAATAGTTGTTACTGATGCAGATGGCAACACCTACTTGGATTTTCTAGGCGGGATTGCGACAAGCATCTTGGGTCATGCACACCCTGCGATCGTAAAAGCGGTGACAAAGCAGATTTCGACTTTAAGCCACGTTAGTAATTTCTACGCACACCCCAACGCAATAGAGTTAGCGGAGAAATTAGCAGCAATGACAGGGGACAAGAGTGCAAAAGTATTCTTTTGTCAGTCAGGTGCTGAGGCCAATGAGGCAGCGTTAAAGCTTTCACGACGCACAGGCAAAGTGCGAGTTGTTGCTGCCCAGGGTGCTTTTCATGGTCGCACTATGGGCGCACTGTCGCTTACTGGGCAAGCCTCTAAGCGCGAACCTTTCTTGCCACTCATTAAGGGAGTAAAGCACGTTCCCTACGGCGACATTGATGCGATGCGAAAAGCGATAAGCAAGAAAACTGCGATGGTAATTATTGAACCAATTATGGGAGAGGCAGGAGTAATTGTTCCTCCATCAGATTATCTACAACAACTACGACAACTGTGTGACAAAAATGGTTCATTGCTTGTTATTGATGCAGTCCAGACAGGGATGGGGCGAACTGGTGATTGGTTCGGTTATGAATACTCAGGAATAACACCCGATGTCATCACATTAGCCAAAGGGTTAGGCGGGGGCCTTCCATTGGGTGCAATGATTGCATTGGGGAAAGCGGCAGATTTATTTCAAGCAGGAGATCATGGCTCTACATTTGGTGGAAATCCAGTGACGACTGCAGCTGGCTTAGCAGCGATTGAATACATTGAGACAAAAGACATTTTGCAAAAAGTTGAAAAACAAGGTTCACACTTGATGCAGGAATTAGCGCTCATTCCAGGAGTGAAAGAAGTTCGTGGGGCTGGCTTGCTACTTGGAATCGAGTTGGAATCATTAAAGGCATCGGATGTGTCGGATGCTATGCGAGATGCCGGAATTCTGGTGAATGCGGCAAATCCAACAACAATTCGTATTGCACCGGCTTTGATTGTGACTGATGCTCAGATCAATAAATTCATTTCCACATTCAGAAAGGTGATTACAGATGCCAAGTAATGCCCAATCAGTCTCTGCTCGCAGAGCCAAGGCGATATTCCTCATTCAATCTGGATTGGTTCACTCACAGTCAGATCTTGTTGTGTTGTTGAAAAAGGCGGGCTATAAAGTAACTCAAGCTACCGCTAGTCGTGATCTTGAGGAGATAGGTGCTGTTCGTGCGCGCAATAAAAATGGAGAAAGCACTTATCAAATACGTGAAAGCGCAGAGGATGCGATTGCGCGAAGCACGCCTTTACCTTCTCAATTGATATTGTCCGTTGATCACAGCGCGAATTTGGCCGTGATTCATACTCCTCCAGGTGCTGCTCAGTTTTTGGCAAGCTCTCTGGACCATGCCGGCTTGACTGGGGTAATTGGCACTATTGCTGGGGACGACACGATTATCTTGGTGTCCAAGAAAGCAACAGGTGGAGCCCATTTAGCGAAAGAATTGCTTGCTTACGCACAATCAGATGGAAAGAGGAAGTAATGGCTCTCTGGGGCGGTCGTTTTTCGCAAGGACCTGAGGAATCAGTCTTTGCCCTGTCCCGAAGTGTGCACTTTGATTGGCGCTTGGCTCCCTATGACCTTCGTTCTTCTAAGGCTCACTTAGCAGTCTTAAAAAAGAGTGGCCTAGTTTCAACCAAGGATGCCGATGCAATAGCAAAAGCGCTGAATGAGCTGTCGAATGAAGTCTTAAACGGCAGCTTTCTAGCTATTGATTCAGATGAAGATGTTCATAGTGCTCTTGAGCGAGGATTAACTGAAAAGATCGGTGCTGTCGGGGGAGCGATTCGCGCAGGACGCTCTCGCAACGATCAGGTCACTACAGATCTTCGACTCTTTGCAATCGATCACATGCTAGAAGTTGCTCGATTGATCACAGCGCTTCAAACTGCAATTCTCGAAAAAGCTGCTGAATATGTAAATGATCCGGCACCTGGTTTTACCCATATTCAACACGCACAACCGGTTTCATTTGGACATGAATTGGCAAAGCATGCGCATGCCTTTGCTCGCGATCTTGATCGTATAAATGATTGGCTAGCACGTACCTCTGTTAGTTCGTTAGGAGCTGGTGCACTAGCTGGCTCCTCTCTTGCACTTGAACCAGCCTATACAGCGAAGAATCTTGGCTTCGATTCATCATTTGCAAACAGTATCGACGCGGTGAGTGATCGTGATTATGTTGCTGAAGCTTTGTTTGTTTGCGCAATGATTGGAACTCACCTTTCAAGAATTGGTGAAGAATGGACATTGTGGGCTTCACAAGAGTTTGCATGGGCCAAGGTTTTAGATGCGTACTCAACCGGATCCTCGATCATGCCACAAAAGAAAAACCCAGACATGGCTGAACTTGCACGCGGTAAATCAGGACGCCTTGTTGGAAACCTGATGAGTGTTTTAACAATGCTCAAAGGTTTACCTTTTGCATATAATCGCGATTTGCAGGAAGACAAAGAACCGTTGTTCGACAGTTTCGACACATTGTTG
>B570J13893_100012_pt1 | contig 13956 bp, 13 predicted proteins | sample LakMenepilimnion_3_FD_13893 | JGI IMG/M metagenome (IMG submission 13893) | reverse complement strand
AGCCCCTCCATTTGGACCCCCCTCCAAAAGGAAATGGGGCCTTAAGGCATTGGAGGCACGCATGCGCGGACTAATTCCTGTCCTGCCATCTGCACCTGATGCATCTCACATTGTGGCACCGCAATCGATGTATCCATTTTTACTTGCCGCACGCGCATCTGCCCATCCACTTTTAGTTGTCACTAGCTCTAGTCGAAGCAGCGAAGATCTTGTCAATGAATTGCGCGAACTTTATGACAATGTCTTGGAATTTCCAGCTTGGGAAACACTGCCTCATGAGCGTTTAAGCCCACGAAGTGACACAGTTGCAAAGAGAATTCAAACTCTTTATGCATTACAGAACCAACATTCAAGTAATCCGATTGTTGTCACACCAGTTCGTGGAGCAATCCATCGAATAATCAGCAACCTAGGTTCAACCCCTCTTATGAAGTTAGAGATTGGCCAAGAACAATCACTTGATCTACTTGTAAAACATCTATCATCACTTTGCTATACACGAACTGATTTAGTTGAACGTCGTGGTGAGTTTGCAGTCCGTGGTGGAATTGTTGATCTCTTTCTACCTCTGAGTCATCACCCAATCCGGATCGATTTCTTTGGTGATGAAATAGAAGAGTTAAGTTATTTTGAAGTCGCAGATCAGCGCACATTTGCACCAGTGATTGGCAAAGTGGAGATCTATCCATGCCGAGAAATGTTGTTGACACCTGAGGTTAAGCACCGTGCGATTGAGGTAAAAGATGAGTATCCAGTGGCTGCAGAAATGCTGGAGAAAATAAGCGAAGGGATTGCCTTTGAGGGCATGGAGTCCTTGATTCCATTATTGATAGATGAAACCGAAACATTGCTTTCTCGAATGCCTGCCAACACACAGATTCTTTTTATCGATGAACAACGTATTCGTTCGCGGGCAGCAGATTTGCTGGCAACTAATGAAGAGTTTCTCAACGCCTCTTGGTCAAATGCTGCGCTGGGCGGAATTGCTCCTTTGCATGATGGAGCTGGAACATATATTTCCTGGGATGAGCTCAAAGATGAGATTGTTTCAAGATCGATAACGAGCGCGGAATTTAGTCCCTTTGGAAGCGACCTAGAAGAAGATGTTCTCTTTTTGGAGTATGCCGCTATAGATCCCATGCGCGGGGATATTGAACGCACCGTTGATGTCTTACGCACAGTGCTTGAACAACACCGAACTGTTGTTTTTGCAACCCATGGGCACGGAATGCTCGAGAGATATGCGGGAATATTTCGAAGCGCAGATCTACCTGTTCACATTGTTGAAAAACTTGTTGCAACCCCAACTAAGGGCACTATCTATTTAACTACTTCAGTTATCACCCACGGCTTTGAAAGTGCCGAAGATCAAATTTTCTTCATGACTGAAAGAGATCTAACTGGCAGTAAAGGATCTGTTAAAGATGGCGAACGCATGCCTTCAAAGCGCAAGCAGGCTATTGATCCGTTAGAGCTCAAAAGTGGTGATTATGTTGTGCATGAACAACACGGTATTGGGCGCTATGTTGAATTACTTCAACGCACAGTAGCGGGCGTTACGCGCGAATACTTAATCATTGAATACGCACCGGCAAAACGCGGGCAACCTGGGGATAGAGTTTTTGTTCCAACTGATGCGCTTGAGCAAGTATCTAAATACGTTGGCGGTGAAGCACCAACAGTGCACAGGATTGGTAGCGGGGAATGGCAAAAGGCAAAGGGACGTGCCCGCAAAGCTGTTCGACAAATAGCAGGAGAGTTAATTAGATTGTATGCAGCCCGCACCAGTTCGCCAGGCTTTGCCTTCTCTGCCGATACGCCATGGCAGCGAGAACTTGAGGATTCATTTTCATACATAGAAACACCTGATCAGCTTTCAACAATCAACGATGTTAAAGAAGATATGGAACGCCCATATCCGATGGATCGCATTATTTGTGGTGATGTTGGGTATGGCAAGACAGAGATTGCTATTCGCGCAGCTTTTAAAGCTGTTCAAGATGGAAAGCAAGTGGCGGTACTTGTTCCGACGACATTATTAGTGCAGCAGCACTCCAAGACTTTTGAAGAAAGGTATGCGGGCTTTCCTTTAAAGGTTGCTGGCATGTCAAGATTTAATACAGCGAAGGAAAGCAAAGAGATTCTCAGCAACTTGGCATCAGGGGCAGTTGATGTTGTGATTGGTACTCATCGGATACTTTCAAATGATGTGCAGTTTAAAGATCTAGGTCTAGTAATTGTTGATGAGGAACAACGCTTTGGTGTTGAACAAAAAGAGGCTCTCAAGAAATTGCGCACAACCGTCGATGTCCTGGCCATGTCTGCAACGCCTATTCCGCGCACACTTGAAATGGCAGTGACAGGTATCCGTGAAATGTCCACCATTACAACACCACCAGAGGAGCGCCACCCAATCCTTACTTATGTGGGACCTGCAGAGGATGCACAAATTGCAGCAGCAATACATCGAGAGTTACTGCGTGATGGCCAGATCTTCTATCTTCACAACCGGGTTGAGAGCATTGATCGCAAGGCCTTGCATTTAAAGGAGCTTGTTCCAGAAGCACGTATTCGTGTTGCACATGGTCAAATGTCCGAAGGAGAACTAGAGGATGTAATCCTTGCTTTCTGGAACCGTGATTTTGATGTTTTGGTCTGCACGACAATTGTCGAAAGCGGACTCGATATTCAAAATGCCAATACCTTAATTGTTGAACGTGCAGATCGTTTTGGACTGTCACAACTTCACCAGATTCGTGGTCGTGTTGGTCGTGGCCGGGAGCGTGCATATGCCTACTTCCTCTACTCAGCAGATGAACCACTTTCTGAGTTAGCTCATGAGCGCTTAACAACTATTGCCACAAATACAGATCTTGGATCTGGAATGCGCGTTGCGCTCAAGGATCTAGAGATTCGCGGTGCTGGAAATCTTTTAGGCGGCGAGCAATCAGGCCACATTGCAGATGTTGGCTTTGATCTATACATGCGCATGGTGGGCGAAGCGGTGCAAGAATATAAATCCGGAATCATTGAAACCGAAGAAAAAGTTTCAGAGTGCAAGGTTGAACTACCAATCAACGCACATTTATCCTCAGATTATGTTCCCGGGGAAAGATTGCGCCTTGATCTCTATCGGCGTCTTGCAGATGTGAAATCACCAAGTGATGTGACATCGATTGAAGGGGAGTTAGTAGATAGATTTGGTGAGTTACCGGAGGAAGCTAAAGCATTGCTTGGAGTTGCCGCTTTGCGCGCGCAAGCAAAAGCTGGGAAATTGACTGAAGTTGTAATGCAAGGCAAATTCCTTCGACTTGCGCCATTGGTTTTACCGGAATCTCGGCAGTTACGTCTGACACGTCTGTATCCGGGCTCACTATATAAAGGCGCGGCAAGTACAGTTCTCGTGGCGCTGCCGAAGGTTGCCCTGTGGAATCCGTCCCAGAACGCCCCTGTTGTAGTGGATACTTCTCTCCTGGCCTGGGTCGTTGAGGTCCTTAACCAACTAAGCGAAGTACCGAAAGTGAGCTCACCGTGAAGAAGTTTCTTGCCATGATTGCAGCAGCAGCGCTCCTATTGACTGGATGCTCACAAGTTGGAGCAGCGGCAACAGTTGGTGATACAAAGATTACTCAAGCAACAGTGCAAGGCAGTGTTGAGGCAATTCTTGCTGAGCGCGCAAAGGTTGACACCTCTGGGATGCAGTTAGAGACAGGTGAAGAACTCAATCGAGGACAACTTCGTTTCCACTTACTCAGCGCGCTTTTGCGAGCAGTCGGCGCGGACTTGAAGATTGAAGTAACAAAGGCAGAGATCGATACGCGTCGCGCAAGCATCGTCAACCAAGTGGGTGGCGAAGAACAAATGCCTGCAGCCTTGGTAAATGCAGGAATCGCTTCCGATGACCTTGATACATACATTGAGGCAATTTCCTTCTCAGACAAAATTAGTCAATCATTTCTTGCAAGTGGCATCACAGAAGATCAAGTCGGCGGAGAAATTCAAAAGCGCATTGTTGCTAAGGCAAAGGCTCTTGGCGTAACTGTTAATCCACGTTATGGCAAATGGGATGCAGAGAATGCAAATATTGTTGCAGATGATCCAGCATCATCTGCTGTAACTCCATCAGGTAACTAGTACCGGCTATGCAAGGTTCACAACTTCAACGCCTAGTTGAAGTGATGAATACTTTGCGTTCACCCGGTGGTTGTCCATGGGATGCAGAGCAAACGCACGAGTCACTTCTGAAATATCTACTCGAAGAGTCTTACGAATTTGTTGATGCTACGCAGTCTGGTAACCGTGTTGATATGCGAGAAGAGCTAGGCGATGTTTTGCTTCAAGTTTATTTCCATGCGCGCATGGCTGAAGAACACCCGACAGATCCATTTTCTATTGAAGATGTTGCCCAGGGGATTGCTGACAAGTTGATTCGCAGACATCCGCATGTTTTTGCTGGTGTTGAAGTTCACGATTCACAAGAGGTTTTAGAGAATTGGGAAGAGATCAAAAAGAAGGAGAAGGGCCGCACATCCCCACTGGATGGTGTTGCAATGTCCCAACCAGCCCTGCCTTTGGTTGAAAAGTTGTTGTATCGAGCTGAAAAATACAATGTTGCAGTAACAACCCCAGAGAGCATTTCAATCGAGGGGAGTGCTGATGAAGGCTCTGTTGGCCAGGCCCTACTTGCGGTAATTGCCTGGGCACATGCCAATGGGATTGATGCCGAGGCTGCCCTTCGTAAGGAAGCCATGCGTATTGCCGAACAGATAGCTCCTGCGTAACTCGCGGTAGGATTGGCATTATTCAGAACGGTGCCATTTCAGCGTTGAGGTCGGCCAAAGCTCTAAGAACCCAAGGAGATACGCAATGGCAATCATCGAAGCATTAGGTGCCCGTGAAATTTTAGACTCCCGTGGAAATCCAACGGTTGAGGTTGAAATTCAATTAGAAGATGGAACACAAGCACGTGCTGCCGTTCCAAGTGGTGCATCAACTGGCGCATTTGAAGCAGCTGAGCTTCGAGATGGTGGCAAGCGTTACCTAGGTAAGGGCGTCGAAAAAGCAGTTGCTTTTGTTAATGATGAGATCGCTCCAGAAATTATTGGTTTTGATTCACAGGATCAGCGTCTCATTGATGCAGCGATGATTGAACTTGACGGAACAAAGAACAAGTCACGACTAGGTGCAAATGCAATTCTTGGTGCTTCATTGGCCGTTGCTAAGGCATCAGCTGAATCTTCAGATCTTTCACTGTTTCGCTACCTAGGCGGACCAAACGCACATGTTCTTCCAGTACCAATGATGAACATTCTTAACGGTGGGGCACACGCAGATACCAACGTTGATATTCAAGAGTTTATGATCGCGCCAATTGGTGCACCGACATTCCGTGAATCAGTTCGCTGGGGCGCAGAGATCTATCACGCGCTAAAGGCTGTTCTAAAAAAGCGTGGACTGGCAACATCAGTTGGCGATGAAGGTGGTTTTGCTCCAAACCTAGATAGCAACCGCGCAGCACTTGATTTAATTCTGGAAGCAATTGAAGCAGCAGGATTTAAGCCAGGTTCTGAAATCGCACTTGCCATGGATGTGGCAGCAACAGAGTTCCACGAGAACGGTAAGTACAAGTTTGAAGGCGCACTTAAGTCTTCTGATGAAATGATTGCGTATTACACCTCTTTGGTAGATGCCTACCCAATCGTTTCAATTGAAGACCCCCTCAATGAAGAAGACTGGGCTGGCTGGACAGAGATGACTAAGGTCCTAGGTTCACGTATTCAGATCGTTGGAGATGACCTATTTGTTACCAACCCTGAGCGTCTTGCAAAGGGAATTGCTGGAAACACAGCAAATGCACTGTTGGTAAAGGTCAATCAGATCGGAACTCTTACAGAGACAATAGATGCTGTTGACATGGCACACCGTGCTGATTACCGCAGCATGATGAGTCACCGTTCAGGTGAAACTGAAGATACAACTATTGCTGATCTAGCTGTTGCACTTAATTGCGGTCAGATCAAGACAGGTGCACCAGCACGTACTGAACGCGTTGCCAAGTACAACCAACTTCTTCGCATTGAAGAAGAACTAGCTGAGGGTGGGCGTTACGCAGGTCGTAATGCATTCCCACGCTTCAAGGCATAAGCATTAGTTATGGCACGCCGGCAACTTCGATTTGGTCGTCGACGTACCTCTAATCGTTTCTTAGCCTTATTAGCAATCCTGTTTATATTTGCTTTAACTATTGCTCCGCCTGTGAAGAATTACTTCACACAACGAGCACAGATCAGCGCCTTAAAGTCTGAGCTTTCTGCAGATCGCTCTGCACTGCAGAAAGCCAGAGAAGAGTTACTCCTCTGGCAAGATCCTGATTTTGTTAAAACACAAGCACGCGAACGGCTGCACTTTGTATTGCCAGGTGAGCGTCAATACATTGTGACCGAAACCAACTCTGATGGAACACAGAAGAGCACCACAAAAATAGCTACATCACTTGTCGATGGACAACCTTGGTATTCGCGTTTAATTGCCTCAATTAGCGAAACTGGAAATTAATGCGCGAAGCAACCCAATCAGATCTTGATTGCATCCAAGCCCAACTAGGCCGCACGCCAAGAGATGTTCATGCAATTGCCTACCGCTGCCCATGTGGCAAGCCAGCAGTTGTGGAAACCCCACCACGTTTAGAAGATGGCACACCTTTTCCAACTTTTTACTATGCAACCTGCCCTCGCCTCACAGCGGTCATTTCAACCCTTGAAACCACAGGCTTAATGGGAGAGATGAATGAGCGACTTGAAAAAGATCCTGAATTAGCAGGTGCCTATCACGCAGCACATGATGACTACATTGCATCACGCTCGGCACTCGGAATAGAAGTTCCTGAAGTACATAATGTTTCTGCGGGTGGTATGCCTAATCGCGTTAAGTGCCTACATTCACTAGTTGCTCATTCACTTGCTGCAGGACCAGATGTGAATCCATTAGGTGATGAAGCGTTAGCAAAGTTGCCAGAGTGGTGGAAGAATAATCCATGCGAGTAGCAGCTATTGATTGTGGAACCAATTCTATTCGTCTTCTGATTGCAGATATAGAGGGAAATGCTTTCCGTGAAGTTGTGCGGGACATGGAGATTGTTCGTTTAGGTCAAGGCGTTGATCAAACAGGACAGTTTCACCCAGATGCAATTGCTCGCACACTTGCAGCGGTCGATAAGTTTGCAGCAGAGATAGCAAAGCGCGGGGTTGAGAAGATTAGATTCTGTGCAACTAGTGCCACACGAGATGCCACGAACCGCCACCTATTTGTGGATGGTGTTCGGGAGCGCTTAGGCATCGAACCAGAGGTAATTAGTGGGGATGAAGAGGCAGCACTTTCATTTGCTGGTGCTATTCAAGATTTAGATCCTTCCAATGGACCATTTTTGGTAGTTGATATTGGCGGGGGATCTACAGAATTCGTCTTTGGGACCAGCAGCGTAGAGACCGCCCGAAGTGTGAACATTGGTTGTGTTCGAATGAGTGAGCGTCATTTTGCAAATGATCCTGCAACAGCAGAACAAGTTGAATTAGCACGAACAGATATACAAGAAGCTATTGCTATTGCAGCAGCAGAAGTGCCTATTACGCAAGCAAAAACGCTAGTGGCGGTGGCCGGCACAGCGACAACAGTTGCAGCAGCAGCATTAGAGCTAGATGAATATGATCGATATGCAATCCACTTGGCACGGATAAGTGCTGCACAAACACACGATGCGTCAACCATGTTTTTAAGGAGTAATCGTGAGCAACGCTTAGCACTTGGCTATATGCACCCAGGTCGAGTTGATGTGATTGCAGCTGGTTCGTTAGTTCTTTCAGAGATTATGAAGGCAACAGGTGCAACAGAGTTTGTTGCCTCCGAATCAGATATTTTGGATGGAATGGCTAGATCGCTTGTCAAAGGCTAAATCTTTACCTTTACTAGACAAAGAAATTGTTGGTTGTTACAAGTGTCCTCGTCTTGTGCAATGGCGCGAAGAAGTCGCAGTTGTGAAAAGAAAATCTTATGAGGATCAAGATTACTGGGGTAAAGCGATACCAGGTTTTGGATCAGACAAGCCAAAGTTGTTAATTGTTGGGTTAGCACCTGGTGCACATGGGGCAAATAGAACTGGTCGAATCTTTACGGGAGATTCATCAGGGGATTGGCTCTATGGCGCACTCCACAAAATTGGAATAGCAAAAAAACCAACAAGCACATCAATAGATGATGGTCAGAAGTTAAAGGACACCAGAATCATTTGTGTAGTTAGATGCGCACCTCCGGGCAACAAACCACTTAATGAAGAGCGCGATATGTGTGCACCGTTTTTCTTAAGAGATCTAGAACTATCTATTGCAACGACTAAGGCCATAGTTGGCCTGGGTTCCTTTGCATGGGATGCGATCTTTAAGACCTTGAAGCAAATGGGCCATCCGATAAAGAAAGTGAAGTTCGCTCATGGGGCAACATTGGAATACAGCCATGAGGGACGTGATTACTTGCTATTAGCCAGTTATCACCCAAGCCAACAGAACACTTTTACAGGAAAGCTGACCCGCCCCATGTTGGAATCTGTACTCAAAAAGGGCGGTAGATTTGCCTCCGTTGTTCAATAGTTAGAAATGCCCCGATAGCCCAATGGCAGAGGCAGAGGACTTAAAATCCTCCCAGTGTGGGTTCGACCCCCACTCGGGGCACCAGCTCTTAATACATGCTATTTCAAGTGCATAAAAATTGAACCTTTTTACGGTCTTTAAGTTATGACCATTGGCTTATCAAAAAGGGGCTCCATTGTGAATAACAGCAAAATTCGTCTGGCTACCATCGCGCTGATCGTGGTGGCAATGTTTTCAGGTACGGCTCCTACACAAGCAGCTGCTGCTAAACCCGGAACACCGGTGAAGGCAACTGCTGCAGATACGTTAGTGGTCGGCAAGGTTGGTTTTGCTGACGAGAGTTATTGTAGAAACAACTATTATTATGAGGACACCGTTAGTCGGTATTCTTGTGGAACGTCTTCCTCACCTTCGACCTTTCTCACATCGTGGGCCTTTGCAGTGACCAATAAAAGCAAAACCAAATCTGCTTCCCAAGTTCGAGCACAAGTAACTTTCTTTGATAAGTCTGGAACTATTTTGCTGCAAACTATTGTCACAGTAGCCCGCGAGATCAAACCTGGCAAAGTTTCTTATGCTGCATCTAGTACTACGTATTCTGATGCGGCGATCACAGGAGTCGCAACTGCAACAGCAAAATTGATTAGTCCAAAGTGGATTATTCCCTCAACGAAGATGTATCAAAATCCAATTTCACTCAATACTAAGCCAGCTTCAGCGAAGAAGTTCTGTGGCATTTATGACCCATGTGCAACTGAAGGTGGGCTTTATTCAAAGGGTGCAATTACCGATATCGCCACAGATGGAATTTTTACCCTTAGGGGGCCAGCAGCAACTCTTCACGTAGTTATTGTCTTTTTAAATTTGCAAGGTGAGCCAATTGGCGGGTGGTCTGGGATTAGAGGACCTTACTCCGATCCTGGAGTATGGAATTTCAAAACAGGTTCTCAACTGGTGACTTGGGGGCAAATGATGACACCGTATGAAGTGGCAAACACCGCTACTTATCTATTTGTTCCCCAGATTTGATAACAGACCTTAAGACACTTGGGTCATTGGCAAACATGAATCAATTCTTCAAGAAGTCTATGGTTTTACTCAGCATGTTTGCTCTAATCGGCGGCCAGGCTTTGATAATCCCTGAGGCACAAGCCGCCACCACTTACGTGGACACCACCTTCACCGTAAATGATGAGAGCTATTCAGCTATTGATTTTCAAGCCCCACGTGCAGGTAATTATCAAGTGTCCTTCTTTACCGATGGTGAAGAAGTCGGCGGCGTTGCTATGGTCGTCGCAGACCCTGGGGGAGAGATCTACTCGATCGATTTTTCAACCAATGAACTCCCGTTGATCTTTGCGCTAGATAAAGGTGGGCTTTACACATTTCTCATCACCCTAGGTTTGGAACAACCTGAATCTGAGATAAACATTGTCATTGAAGATGCACAGGCTGTGACAGAAGAAAGTACTCCTGGTTCAACTACAACTACCACCCCGGCCAAGATTGTTCCAAAATACACTCCGAAGAAAAAAGCAGCAACACAAGTTAGCCAGGCTTTGGCCACCAAGTATCGCTACATGTACTTTGTTGAATACGACAAAGTAATGAAGGATGTATTTGGAACTGGTTGGAAAAATGCGGGTGGCTTAATGTCAAGAGATTCAAGATCTGCTCTAGGGGGGAAATTCATTTTTTCCGGCAAACTACCGGCGAAGTATCGAACAAAAATAGAAATTATGGAGTTTGCAAGAGACCAGGATGCAAAGCTCGAGACATTTACCGTTATAAAAAATGAAATAACTACCACAAATGGCGTGAATGTACTGACCTTCACATCTTCAGTGGGAAAGATCCGTGGCAGTAGCAGGTATGTTGCCTTACTTTACATTTATGACAGCAGTACTAATAAAGTTGCATATTATAGAAATGCAGATGTAAGTCTTGACTACAAAATGTCTCTGCTCTGCTCTTCTACTTTATTAACACTAACTACATTGCGCGATACAAGCGTTGGTTTCTTGAAATCTGTTTCGCTACTTTCCACTGCCGTTAATGGAGTTTTTGCCGATGTGATCGGTGATGGAGCATTGGCAAAGATGAATCCTGCCAAAAGAGCTAAGATTCTTAATGCACTACTTAAGATCAATAAAGCCGGAACAATTGCTGACCAGGGGTTAGATCTCATTGAATTTGCCGGGGCTGTCGGTGAAGGTGATCGGGTGAAGATGAAAGTTTTGGTTAAAGGCAAGATAACAAAAGAGCTCAAAAACAAGTTCGAGATTAAGCCATCCTCCAAGGCAGGTGAGTTCTATGTTGTCGTTGATGCCACACGTGAACAAACTGCTGACTTAGTTAAATTCATGGCTACCCAGGGCAATGCAAATGGAGACCTAATCACCGCCACCTGCCGTTAGTAAGCGAGTCTTTACTGAGGCAATCAAAGTAAAGGCAAACATCTATGTATATATTTGTCGCATGAAGTTTACGAAAATTGCACTCATTGCCACCCTGTTCTCAACACTGGCTCTCTCAGGCTGCTCTAGCAGTTCATCAGAAGAAGATTCAGACGAGTACAAAATGAATCAGTATTACGACTGCGTTCAGCGCTATGAGAGCAAAGGCATCTATACATCAGATGAGATTGAGAACGTTTGCGGCGGACTTCGTCCCTAGAGCAAGAAAGCGGTAACCATGGAAACAGTTGGAGATTACATTTCACTAATCTTTTTATTGGTATTTGGTATCTGGATTGGATCGATAATCCACACCTACTACATGCGACAGATTCTCACTGAAATCAAAAAAATGAATCAAAGCGGCCCCACCCCTCCTGTAGTTATTCCTAAACCACCGAAGAGCAACGTCTTAATGTATTGCTCAGATTGCGATACCGGATATCGAGCTGATAGAACCGCCTGCCCTGAATGTGGTGGCACTAATCGTTATCTAAAGAACGGATAACTAGTAGCGTCTTTCTTGAATTCGAAAAAATGCAGTCAATTAATCAGTGATCGGAGAAATTATGAGTAGTAGTCAAATGGTTGGAATAAGACTCGGTTGCCTGGCATTAGGTTGGGCCATTGGCGCAGCGCTCTTTGGAACAGAAGCAGTTTGGCTTGGGGATATTAAGAGTTTTGTCTGGTGCGGATTTGCTGGTGGCTGTATTGGAATTTTGTTAACCACACAGAAATAATGATCTTTTTAACCAATCTGACTAATCAATATTCGACTTATGCAATTCTTCCCATCCGGCTCGGCTACTCAGAATAACTGCTCCAATCCAGACAGCTCCTGCTAAAAATTGCAGGAAAGGATTCCCTGTGCAGTTGTCACCATATTGAAAACAATCCTGCTCATTGACAAATTCAAGGCTTATGTTCCACAGGAAAACAGCAAGGGTGATGCCTGTTAATTGAATGAATAGAAATCTAACAAATGCACGAACTGCATGAGTTGTTCGATTTTGTGCCCGAACGAGATCTTCTAAAGTCGTTTCGGTGCTGGAATTTGCTCTTGGCATCTCGCCGACAGGTGGTTTCTCAGCAGCTTTTGCTTGACTTGTAGCAGCGCACCCAGGGCACTTACTGATGAGATCTGCACGATAAAATCGACCACATTGGTTACACGGTACTGGCGCTGTATTCCAGACGTTTGATTTCGATTTACTCATGCAGCAAATATACGCTCAGAGGTGAACTATTCTGTGAAAAGGATGAGTCAGAAATCTGTGTCTAAGCAAGGCGCACAAATTCAGCCATTTTTTGCATCCAAATGACCATTCACAATGAAACGTGAACACCTAAGAAGTCAAGTTTCCTGATCCTTAAGTACTTTGGAAAAAGGAGAAGGTGAGCTGTGCAGGCGATTTCAAGACTGGGGCCTTTAGCCTTGTCTGTTCGCCTTCCTCAATTTACAATTCGGCATGAGGAAAATTTCGCTTATCTTGATGTTGGTAATTGCAATGATTTTCCCAATAACCTATCCGGCATCAGCAGCAGTAACATGGAGCACATCTTCTCCTAATGACAGTTTCAATCGCCCTGATCTGAATTCGCAATACGATCTCACATATGTTTCTGCAACAATTTTTGATAATGAAGTGGATTCAATCTATTTCTATCTTAATTTTAAAAATGTCCCAAGGATAAATCAATATAATGACGGATCCTCATTTGCTGCTGTACTTTTAGATTACAATCTGGATAGTAAAATTGACTTAGAGTTGTATTTATCTGATGTCGCATTATTGACAGATCGCACCCCAGTCGATGGATATGTATATCGCGTTGCTGATAAGTCTTACCCAAAGTGTGATGTTGCAATATTTGCTAATATTGATGAAAGAAAAAATTGGATAGGTTTTGAAGTTTCAAGGAAATGCATAGGGTTGCCAAGCGTGTTTTCAATGCAGGGCTACTCAGACTTCATCGAAGATGATGGTTCGAGTTTTGATTATGCTCCAGAAACTCCTTTTCGTGTAACGCTTCCTGGTGGAACAACTTCCTCGGGTGGTACATCTACAGGTAGTCCGACATACGAGCTGCCTTCAAATGTTGCTAATGAGAGTACAGAAGCTCTTAATTTCTCGCAGGCTCCAGTGGATTTGACCTTGCTTTCAGCAACCCTAAAGCCATCTGTAGTGACCGTTAAGTGCGGCACTGGATCGGGTTCTGGTTGGAGCGCAAAAGTTAATTTGAGTTCAAAACTTAATGCTGAGGGATTTAAGAGTTACGTCATTACAAACCATCATGTGATTGAAGATTGCTTGAGATTAAAGAGAGTTTCCTTGCTCCTAAACAATGGCTCGACGGTAGATGGAACAATCATTTCGTGGAATGAAAGTAGTGATGTGGCTGGAATCGTCACCAAAACCATTATTCCTGGGCTTGAATGGATTGGATCATCCCCAAAACAGGGTTGGTGGGTGGGTGTAATTGGCTCCCCCTTGGGACAAACTGGAATTTTAACGACAGGAATAGTCTCCTCGATTGACAACAATTCAGGAACCTTCACGATGACAGCGGCTATAAACCCTGGTAATTCTGGTGGACCTGTATTTGATTCGACGGGACGCGTCTTGGGATTGGCAACTTCAAAGAATTTGATCTCTGGGACCGTGCTAGCGGAGGGTTCTGGAAATGCTCACGGTGTAACTCTTTTGTGCGGAACAATCGTCTCGTGTAGTCAAGAAAGAAATCCTTGGGGTGCTGTTTCTAAGTTCTCCGCCGCAATCGAGGCAGAAAAGATCAGGCTAGCAGCAGAAGCCAAAGCTGCTGCAGATAAGATCATTGCTGATGCAAAGGCAGCAGCAGAA
>B570J13893_100010_pt1 | contig 14975 bp, 16 predicted proteins | sample LakMenepilimnion_3_FD_13893 | JGI IMG/M metagenome (IMG submission 13893) | reverse complement strand
AATAACTACTGCCGTGTCTGCATCTAGTGGTGTATCCACTCCAACAAAATCAGGGTGGGCGTTATACCAAGGAACAAAGACAGCTGCCGATAGGGATCCACGCAGATTTTCACCAGGAATTCCTAAACTTTTACCTAGAGAAGATCCTGTGGCAATGATGACAGCGTCATACTTTTCTTGCAGCTGGGCAATGGAAATATCACTTCCGATTTCTACATTGGCAAACAATCTAAATGTTTCGTGTGATGCGATCTTTTCAAAAACTTTTGCCACAGTTTTAATCTTTGGATGATCAGGTGCGACACCGCTACGAACCAAGCCCCATGGTGTTGGCAGGCGCTCAATCATGTCGATTTCAAATGAGCGATCTTCGTTTGCAAGGTTTTGTAGGGCTTGCGCAGCAAAGTACCCAGCTGGGCCCGCACCGACAATTGCCACCTTGAACTTCAACAAAACTGCTCCTCTAGTCATTGGTACTAATGCGACAACTCTACCCCTTGATTTCAGACAAGAGTGTTATCGTCTATTTATGAAAAAGATCGCTCTGCTTATAGCTTCATTATTACTACTCACTGGCTGTGGGCAAAGCGCAACCGAGAACTCTGCTGACAATGTTTCAGTCGAGTTGTATTTTGTTGCCGATACTCCCCGTGGATTAAAGCTTTTCTCTGAAATACACCAGTTCAGCCCAGCAGATGATTTAAAGCTGCAAGTGATTTCAGATTTAGTATCAGGAAAGATAGCCCCGCTAGATCCTGATTACACAAATCTTTGGGGTGGTAGCAACTCAGTGATCTCCATAAGTATCACTGACTCTGTTGCATCTATTGATTTAGGTGCGATTTCCTTGAACGTTGGGGCTGAAGCAGAGCAACGAGCCATTGATCAGATTGTGTGGACTCTCACCGCTTTAGCTCCTGAGGTTCAGTCAGTTGCTTTCACTGTTAATGGCGAAAGTGTTGAATCTTTTGCAGGCCATGTTGATACAACTGCTCAGTTCGAAAGAGCTGTTGATTACGAGGTTTTGAATCCAATTCAGATCTCATCCTTTAATGAAGGCGCGGAATTAACCGCTCCGTTTACTGTCTCTGGAGAGGCTTGTACCTTTGAAGCGAATGTTATTTGGAAGCTCTCGCAAAATGGTGTCGTTGTTAAAGAGGGTTTCACAACCGCTACTTCTGGTTGCCCAGATCGCGGAGACTGGAGTATCTCTTTTGAAGATCTAGAGCCAGGTGAGTACACGATTGAAGCACTTGAGTATTCTGCTGAGAATGGCTCATTGTTTGCTTTCGACGATAAAACATTTACGATTAACTGATTGTCGAGAGAGGGATAGTAATGACAAAGTTTTTCAAGGTAGCGGTTGCGCTATTCTTATCGTTGACTTTAACTAGTTGTGGTTCATCAATTTCTGCAAAAGATTTAGCAGCTTGTGATGGTGCATGGGACAGTGTTTCCACCGCTATCTCCTCTGCCCCCCGCGCCACATACAGTGACTCTGCTCCTGATCCAACTTTTGAAGAAAAAATGGATCACTTTATGGTGCTAGTAGATTCACAAAGCGAGATTAGAAGTTTGGCAAGTACGCTCGAGCTTGGTGAGTTTCAACTTGCTCTCATGGAGTTATCTCTGGGTATTGGGGCTATGTCGCTTGATTTTCTTGATAATCCTCGCGGGCGAGGAACTCCGGGTATTACTAGATTTAACGATGCTTTTGAAGTGGTAATCGAATTGTGTAAAAAATCGGGCTGGGAAAATTAGTTACTTTTAATTACTAGAGTTACAACTTGCGGAGACGAGGAGATTTGAACTCCTGAAGGCTTTAACACCTTACCTCGTTAGCAGTGAGGCGCACTCGACCGGGCTATGCGACGTCTCCTTGTACGGGTGAAGTTTACCGCAATCGATTGGCTGTCACAGCCCCTCCTTGTAGGCTAGATAAATGGAAAATTCCGATAAGCCGCTGGTTAAAGCAATGAGAGGGCATGACGTTGCCCCATCTAAGATGTTTGCTGAGTTCATGAAAAGTGGCTGGTCTCCAACACCTTTATCTGGCATTGAACAAGCTGAAGTTATTTCACATTGCCATGACCGCCGAGAGAAGTTATCTGCTGCATTCACAAAATTACGCTTAGTCATCCCAAGTGGCACCGCAAAACAGCGAAGCAATGACACTGATTATCAGTATCGCCCACATACAGCTTTTGCTTATTACACAGGCGTTCAAGGCGTGGAAGCTAATCCAGACGCGGTCTTTGTTATGGAGCCAAACGGAACTGGCCACACACCTATCCTTTTTATCAATCCTCGTTCAACACGAGACACAGCAGCTTTCTACACAGATGCAAAGTATGGCGAATTATGGGTTGGTCGTCGTTTTACAACTGATGAAGCAGCTGCGCGTTACGGTATTGAGGTGCGCGAACTTTCTGAACTTAAAAAGTTTTTAAAAGGCAAGAAAGCTGCAGCCTTACATGGTTTCGATGAGTTTGTTGATGCTTTGGTTAATGAGCACGCACGAGATGCTGAATTAGTTGAGTTTGTTTCTGTTGCTCGCATGATTAAAGACCAATATGAAATTAATGAGATGCAAAAGGCTGTTGATGTCACACATCGTGGATTTAGTGATGTGATCCGCGCATTGCCTGCCGCGATTGCCACTGTTCGTGGAGAGCGTGTTGTTGAGGCAGCGTTCTTTGGTCGTGCGCGCATTGAAGGAAATGATCTTGGATATAACACAATTGCTGCCTCTGGCTCCCATGCGTGTGTGTTGCACTGGAACCGTAATGATGGAGTGGTCAGAAATGGAGACTTGCTCCTACTAGATGCTGGTGTTGAAGTAGATTCGTATTACACCGCAGACATCACCAGAACTTTGCCAATTAGCGGCAAATTTACTCCCGCGCAACGCGCTTTATACATGCTTGTTTATGAGGCCCAAAAAGCTGGAATTGCTGCGGTAAAACCAGGTGAAAAATTCTTAAGCATTAACAAGGCTAGCCACACAGTTTTAGCACAAGGTTTAATTGATATGGGCATTATCAAAATGAGCCTTGAAGAGGTTATGGATCCTGACGTTGGGTTGCATAAGCGTTGGACTTTGCATGGTGTTAGCCACATGCTTGGGATGGATGTTCACGATTGCGCACAAGCACGTGCTGACCAATATCGCGAAGGAATCTTGGAAGTTGGAATGTGTCTAACAGTTGAACCCGGTCTCTATATTCAACCTGATGATGAGCTTTTCCCTGCTGAGTATCGCGGAATTGGTATCCGTATTGAAGATGATGTTGTTGTTACAGAAGATGGTTGCCTTAATTTAAGTGAGCATATTCCTCATCACCCAGATGAGATAGAAGCCTGGATGGCTTCACTTCGTTAAATTAAGCTAGTTGTAATCCACACCAGGCTGCCAGTAGACCTATGCCTAATGACATTACAAGATTAATGACAGCCTCTTTATGGCGCTTCAATTCGTAAGCTAAGTAGATATCGAGCATAAAGGTTGACCAGGTTGTAAACGCACCTGCAAAACCAATTGCAAAAAGATCAAAACCTTCTTCGACTCTTCCATAGGTTAAACCCAGAAGAAATGACCCAATAATGTTTACTGCAAAGATTCCATAAGGCTTTTTTGTGTAGGTTCGAATTTTTTGGTCAACAACAAAGCGCATTGGACCGCCAATTGCAGCTCCAAGAACAATAAGTGCCATCCTCATGAGCGCACCGGAATTACTTTACGGGCCAAGGGAAGAACAACAATTACGGCGATCAACGAGAAGAAGATGTTTTGTGCCAGAAAAAGCATTCCACCTTCGATTGGTTCAAGAGCATGGGCGGTAACTGCTGAAAAAGTAGTAAAGCCTGCACAGAAACCAGGCAGTAAAAGTAGGCGTAATTGGCTGATTCCACGGCGTTCCATTAAGACCAATAGGGCTGAAGCTAAAGCAACACCTGCAACATTTGTGATCAATGTTCCTTGGCGATCATCAGGAAAAATTGCACCAATTCCATAACGCGCAAGAGTTCCAGCAACGCCACCAACTGAAACTAATGCCAGGGATTTCAGAGCGGTAATGCCTTCTTGCCGACACTTGAAACAACACGAGTGATCACACTAATGATCAACGCTGCAAAAATAGCAGTCCAGAAAGTATCAACATCTAGTTTGTCACTCCATCTAGCAACCAACATCAACATAGATGCATTAACTACTACTAGAAAAAGGCCTAATGTTAAAACAACTGCAGGGAAAGTTAGTAGTTTCAGTAGTGATCCAAGTGTTGCATTAAGCAAACCAAACAAGAGTGCAACCCATAGGTATGTAGTAAAGCCACCTTTTACATCAATTCCTGGAATCAATGCGGTAGCTACCCAAAAAGACAACGCGAGTGCAGCCCAGCGAACCAATAACTTCATAAAGAAATTATAGACCTTCGCGCTTGCGGATCTTTGTTCCTAACCAGCGAACTGGGTCGTACTTGATATCTGCAACGCGCTCCTTCATAGGGATAATCGCGTTATCGGTGATCTTGATGTGCTCTGGGCACACCTCAGTACAGCACTTAGTGATGTTACACATTCCAAGCCCATGCTCTTCTTGCGCTGTCTTTTTGCGATTTTTCAAGATATCGAGTGGGTGCATATCAAGCTCTGCGATGCGAATAAAGAAGCGTGGTCCAGCAAAGGACTTCTTGTTCTCTTCATGGTCGCGCACAACGTGACACACATCTTGGCAAAGGAAACATTCGATGCACTTGCGGAACTCTTGTGAGCGCTCAACATCGATTTGCTCCATACGGGCTTCACCTGGTGCTAGATCCTTGGGATGCTCATAAGCAGGGATTTCCATAGCTTTTTTGTAGTTAAAAGACACATCTGTCACTAGATCTTTAATGATAGGGAATGCACGAAGTGGAGTGACTGTGATTGTTTCTTCTTCTCCGAATGATGCAACCTGTGTCATGCAGGCAAGACGAGGCTTTCCGTTGATCTCCATTGAACAAGATCCACACTTACCAGCCTTGCAGTTCCAGCGAACTGCCAAGTCACCCATTTGTGTTGCTTGAACACGGTGAATTACATCCAGAACTACTTCACCTTCGTTAGCCTCAACGACAACATCTTTGAGACCACCATCAGTTGAATCTCCACGCCAAATGCGAAGTTTAATATTGCGCGCCATTAGTTGGAACCGCCTTTCGAAACTTCTTCCGATGTCATGTATTTCTCCAGCTCGTGAATGTCAAAGAGATCAAATAGCTCTTTTGGCATTGGAGGTAATGATTGCTTACGAATATTTACCTTCTCGCCATCAAATGATGAGATGTGGTTGACCTGACGCCATTCATTGCTCATGCCTGGGAAGTCATCGCGTGTGTGTCCACCACGTGACTCTTCACGTGAATCGGCAGACTTTGCCGTCGATTCTGCAACCAACAACATGTTGTCTAGATCAAATGCTAAGTGGAATCCTGGGTTGAACTTACGTCCACCAGAAACTGCAACATTTGCACTGCGCTTTCTAATATCTGCAATCTTTTCGATTGCATCCTTTAGTTCTGCTCCTGTGCGAATAATTCCAACAAGATTGTGAGTGACTTCTTGAAGCTCAGCGTGTAGAGAGTAAGAGTTTTCTCCACCTTGGCGATCAAATGGTGCTTGAATCTTCGCCGCGGCTGCCTGAATAGTTTGATCACTTACTGGATTTGCGCTATTGCTCTTTAGATACTCAACTGCACCCATTCCTGCGCGTCGACCAAACACCAAGAGATCTGAAAGCGAGTTACCACCAAGACGGTTTGAACCATGCATTCCGCCGGCAACCTCACCTGCGGCAAATAAGCCTGGAACGCCCACTGCAGCTGCAGTATCTGGCTCTACTTCAACGCCACCCATTACATAGTGACAAGTAGGCCCAACCTCCATTGGCTCCTTAGTGATGTCTACGCCAGCAAGTTCGTAGAACTGGTGCCACATAGAAGGAAGACGCTTCTTAATCAACTCAGCAGGCAAACGCTTTGAAACATCAAGGAAAACACCACCGTGTTCTGTTCCGCGTCCTGCCTTTACCTCGCTATTAATTGCGCGTGCAACTTCATCGCGTGGCAGTAGTTCTGGTGGGCGGCGGTTGTTGTCCTGATCTTCATACCAACGATCTGCTTCTGCTTCGTTGTCTGCATACTTATCTTTGAAAACATCTGGGATGTATTTGAACATAAAACGTTCGCCAAGGTTGTTGGTAAGAACTCCACCTTCACCACGAACGGATTCAGTTACCAAAATTCCACGAACAGATGGTGGCCACACCATTCCTGTTGGGTGAAACTGTAAAAACTCCATATCAACAAGGTTTGCACCAGCCTTCAATGCAAGTGCATGTCCGTCGCCAGTACCTTCCCATGAGTTAGAAGTAATTTTGAAAGTTTTTCCAACTCCACCAGTTGCAATCACAACTGCAGGTGCTTCAAATAAAACTTCTTCGCCGCTCTCGCGCCAGTAACCATATGCACCAGCAACCTTGCCACCCTCTTTGAGAATATCTGTGATTGTTAGCTCTGCGAAAACCTTAATGCCGCTTTCCATATCGCCAGTTTCGCGACCATCCTTTTGTTGCAATGCAACAATCTTCTGTTGCATTGTGCGAATGAGTTCTAGTCCTGTACGGTCACCAACGTGTGCAAGTCGTGGGTATTCGTGTCCACCAAAGTTACGTTGTGAAATTGTTCCTTCTTTAGTGCGATCAAAGAGAGCGCCCCATACTTCAAGCTCCCAGATGCGATCTGGTGATTCTTTGGCGTGAAGTTCTGCCATCCGATAGTGGTTAAGGAATTTTCCTCCGCGCATTGTGTCGCGGAAGTGAACCATCCAATTATCTTTGTCGTTGACATTTCCCATTGATGCCGCAGCGCCACCTTCAGCCATAACTGTGTGGGCCTTACCAAATAGAGATTTACAGATGATTGCTACGCGCAGTCCTGCTTCGCGTGCTTCTACAGCCGCACGTAATCCAGCGCCACCGGCACCAATTACCAGGACATCGTATTTATGGCGTTCTAGTGTCATAGTCGATTTTCCTTTTTAGAAGATTATGAAGTTGGTCCATGCGCCAGATGAAACTTGGCGAACATAGATATCGGCGAATGCAACTGCTGCTAGTGAAAACCAGGCAAAACGTTGGTGCGAGTGGTTTAGAACTGAAACCCAAGTCCACATCTTGTAGCGCACAGGGTGCTTTGAGAAATTCTTTAAACGTCCACCAATTGTGTGGCGGCATGTGTGGCATGACATCGAATACAGCCACAACATCGCAGCACTAAGAGTCAAAACAAGTGAACCAACAGTCATGTGGCCCCATTCTCCTGCTGCATTTCTGTAAGAGATGATGGCGTCATACGTCAGGATCACATTAAGAACTAAGCCTGCATAGAAAAAGTAACGGTGTGAGTTCTGAATAATGAGAGGGAATCGTGTCTCACCTGTGTACTTCTTGTGAGGTTCTGCAACAGCACATGCGGGTGGAGACATCCAGAATGAACGGTAGTAGGACTTACGGTAGTAGTAACAGGTCATACGGAAACCAAGTGGGAAAATCAAAATGATTAACGCTGGGGAAAAAGCAAAACCAAGGATTGATTCACTCACCGGTGTGAAGTTTGCAATTGTTGCACCTGGGTCACAGCTGTCAGATAGACATGGTGAGTAGAAAGGTGAGATTAAGTGACCTTCTTTATCAAAGTAATGGTCATTCTCAAATGCGCGAAAGGTTGCATAGATAACGAAGGAGATAAGAACTCCGAAAGTTAGAAGTGGTTGTAACCACCATTTATCTGTGCGAAGTGTGCGCTCTTTGATCTTGGCGCGCGTTGGTGAAAAGACACCTGACATGTGCAACTCCCCTGGTGTAAGCCCGTTTGTTACTAGGGGATAAGTGTCCTCCCGACATGAAAAAGTGGCTAGGTCTATACACGCTTACGCGGTATGAACTCAGCCACAACTTCACAAAAATGGCGGAGGGCGTGGGATTTGAACCCACGAAACTTTCGTTTGCCGGTTTTCAAGACCGGTGCACTCGGCCGCTATGCGAGCCCTCCGTGGGAGAGATTACCCGAATTTAGCCCTAGCGAAAAATCGGCTAGTTATTAGGCGGGTAGATCTAAGAGTTCTTCGATGATCTTTGCGACTCCGTCGGCTTCACATGGTTCTGCAACAGCTTTAGCAAATGATGGTGCATGTGGGTGGCCACCCGTCATCGCATATGAACGCCCTGCCCATTGAAGCATTGAAAAGTCGTTGGGGTTATCACCAAATGACACACAATCCTCAGCTGTTAAACCAAGACGTTTTGCCATCATTTCAAGTGTGGCACCTTTTGAAATATTAAGTGCTGAAATTTCAATGAGTGAGTCTTTTGATGTTGAGTGGGTGACAGTCACAAGATCTTTACACTCTCGATGCGCAACCTCAACCATCTCATCTGATGTGAACTCGTGGTTACTACATCTACCTAAGATTTTTAAAGCTGGGCGTGTGATTGCATCTTCAATCTTTCCAACACCAACATTATCCATTCCTATATCCCACTTAGGGACATAGGCAATTTCGCGGTGATAGTGATCATTGGACTCAACAGCAAATGACATTTCTGGCATTGCAATTCTCATGCGCTTAACAACTTCTAACTGATCTTCAATGGAAATCATCCACTCTTCCAGAACTACATCATTCATCAAGTCATACAACATCGCACCATTACAACAAATAGCTTCACCAAAACCAAAGGCTTCGCGAATCTCACCCATCCATCTAGGTGGTCGTCCTGTTACAAAGAAAACATGGACACCTAAATCGCGTGCGCGAGTAAATGCATCTATTGTGCGTTGGGAAACAACACCTTTATGGGAAACAATTGTTCCATCCAGATCTGATGCAATTAATTTAGGGCGCTTACTCACACCAACTCAAATCGTGTCATGCCTAAGAATGGTTGTAGTGCAGCAGGAACATTGATTGTTCCATCTGCGTTTTGATGGTTCTCTAATATCGCAACAATCATGCGTGGAATAGCTACTAAGGTGCCATTAAGTGTTGCAACAGCTTTTGTTCCATCTGCGTCTTTAAAACGTATGTTCAGGCGGCGGGCCTGGAACTCAGTGCAGTTAGAGGTACTAGTAACCTCGCGGTAAGCATTTTGTGTAGGGATCCACGCTTCAATATCAAACTTACGGTTAGCGCTTGACCCTAAATCACCTGATGCAACATCGATGACCCTGTATGGAATCTCCATTGCATTAAGGAAATCCTTCTCCCATTGCAATAAACGCTTGTGCTCATCTTTAGCTTGATCTGGGTGGCAAAAAGAAAACATTTCAACTTTATCAAATTGATGAACGCGAATAATTCCGCGAGTATCTTTGCCATATGTCCCGGCTTCACGACGGAAACATGATGAATATCCTGCATAACGAATAGGTAGTTTGTCAGCCGGCAAAACTTCATCCATGTGCATAGCAGCAAGTGGAACTTCAGAAGTTCCAACTAAATACACATCATCCTTTTCAAGGTGATAGACGTTTTCCGCCGCTTGTCCTAAAAATCCTGTACCTTCCATCGCAGCTGGATTAACAAGTACAGGTGGAATAACAGGTGTGAAACCAGCCTTGTTTGCAGATGAAATAGCGTAATTAACAAGTGCGAACTCAAGCATCGCGCCAACACCTGTTAAGTAATAAGAACGAGAGCCTGCGACCTTTGCGCCGCGTTCAGTATCAATTGCACCAAGCAGCTTACCTAGCTCAACATGATCCTTTGGTTCAAAGTCAAAAGCTCGAGGTGTACCAACGTGCTCAATAACTACAAAATCTGCTTCTCCACCAATTGGTGCATCTGGATCTAAAACATTTGAGAGCTGCATAATTAACTGCTTGGCTTGTTCTTCAACCTCAGCGCGTTTTGAATCAGCATCTTTCACCTTGGCTGCTAACTCTTTGGCGTTTTCTAATAATGCAGCTTTTTCATCGCCTTTTGCAGCACCAACTGATTTAGAGAGAACGTTTTGTTCTGCGCGTAAAGTTTCAAATTTTTCAAGGGCTGCCCGGCGAATTTCATCAATTGCTAAAACTTTATCGACGATTGTTACATCTTCTCCGCGCCCTTTTTGAGATGCACGTACCGCATCAGGGTTCTCGCGTAGGAATTTAATGTCGATCATTTACTTGCCTTTTCTCGTGGGTATGAGCCAAGGAATCGGATGTCTTCGCAGATTGCTCGAAGGCTTTCTACTGCCTCCTTCACGGTTGCATCTGCGATGTGACCCTCAGCGTCAATAATGAAATGGTAATGGCCAAGGGATGTTCCGGTTGGACGTGATTGAATGAAAGTTAGGTTTACATCCCGTTTAGCAAACTCAGTCAAGATATCTAACAGAGCGCCCGCATGATCAGCGCCGATGAAGACTGCAAGTGAGGTGCGATCCCAACCTGTGTTCTTTGGAATTGAACCTGGCTTAGCAACAACAATAAATCGTGTGACTGCCCCAGGATTATCGCCGATGTTGTCTGCAATAACTCGAAGGCCGTAATGTGCTGCAGCAACAGGTGCTGCAATTGCTGCATCAAACTCGCCACGTGCTATTGCCTCGGCTGCTGCTGCCGTTGAGGCAGTTGAAATCAATTCTGCATCTGGATAATTGGTGGCAACGTAGTTACGGCATTGGGCCTCTGCATGTGGGTGTGTTGCAATTCGTAATATCTCTTTTTCATCACCCTTAATCATTAGCGCAAAAGAAACAGGCAAGGTAACTTCGCCAACGATCACTAATGGTTCTCCGGTTGCAAGCTCATCAAGAGTTCGAGCAACAACTCCTTCGACTGAATTTTCAATGGGCACTAATGCAAAGTGTGCTTTACCAAGTCGAACAGCATCGAGTGCTGCCGTGACGTTGGCATATGGCATCAGGCGATCATTGGAAGAAGTGATCTTTTTGAGAGCCGCCTCTGTAAATGTTCCCTTGGGACCGAGATAGGCGTATGTACTCACTTGCTAATTGTACCCGAGTACCGTCCTTGCATATGACGGGGTATTTGTAATTAAGACATCAACACCATTATCAGCGCAAAAGCGCATATCGTCGGCGTCATCAACGGTCCAAACAAAGAGATTACGCGGGTCTTGATTCAGGTGTGGTTTCTTTCTAAATGCAGTGATTCCTGGTCCAATCGATTGTGCAGATGTAAACCTTCTCATTGCAAAAGAAAATGTGTCGTGAAGCAATGCGACTGTTTTTTGTTGAGGATCAATCTTTCTAATATTTTCCAGTGCTAACCATGAAAAAGACATGACATGGATATCTGCAACAGGTTTATCTTGTTGTAACAGGTGCATTACTCTCTTTTCGACCGCACTTGCTGATGGCACTGGATGTTTGGTTTCAATTGCTAACTCTTTTTTGTTGTCTCGAGCAAGCTCCAACAACTCCTCTAAGGTCATTACTTCTCGATAATGGGTTTTGATTTCTTTGAGTGTTAGTTCGGCAATTCGAGCACCATTACCCGCAATTCGGTTCATATCTGAGTCATGCCATAAAACCAGCTGGTTATCTTTCGATAAACGAACATCACATTCAAAGCCGTCAGCCCCGTCATCAATAGCGGCCTTATAGGCAGCCATGGTTAACTCAGGATGGGCAATGGAGGATCCGCGATGTGCGTAGATCTTCATCTTTGAAGGTTACACCGTTAGGCTTACATCATGAGCGCGAACTACTTTGAAACCTCTGCGCGTTCGGCTATTGGTCTAGTTCGCCAAGGAAATGAAGATTCCGGATTTTATTCTCCGCAACTTATCGCTGTCGCCGACGGAATGGGTGGCCATGCTGCTGGTGAGGTCGCCTCTCGCATAGCGGTGCAAGTCTTGCAAAGGCTTGCACCAACACTAGCTTCTGAAAGCATTGATGAAGATTCTATTGAAGATCTATTGATGCACTCATTACATAGTATTGATGAGGAAATCACAGCTGTCACAAATGAAGATATTGAAAAGCGTGGAATGGGAACAACTCTGACCGCTTTACTAATTCGCGACAATCAAATTTCTTTACTTCATGTTGGTGATTCACGCTGTTACCGACTGCGTGGAAACACATTAGAGCAACTCAGTAACGATCACACCGTTATTCAAGAATTACTTGATCAGGGAGCAATTTCTGAAGCAGAGGCAGCTGAGCACCCACAACGCTCGATGTTGACCCAGGCTCTTCGCGGAGATGGTGATGTAACACCAGTACTTCAAATGTATGAGGTTAAAAAGGGTGATCGCTATCTGCTCTGTTCTGATGGTTTGTCAGGGGTTTTAACAGATAAAGAGATCAAAGTAGGTTTAAAGAAATCTGATAAAAATGAAGCAATTAAGTTTCTTAATGATGCAACGTATATAAATGGTGCACCTGATAATGTCACCATTCTGATCGCTGATATTTCAGAGACACCATCAACAACTTCGGAATTGTTAGGAGCAGCCCATGACTGATGCGCTGCTTGGTGGTAGATACAAGCTTGGAGAAATGATTGGCACGGGCGGCATGGCTGATGTTTATGTTGCCGAAGACACTCGTCTAGCTAGACAAGTTGCCATCAAGGTATTGCGCAGTGATTTAGCTCGGGATCCTTCTTTTGTTGCAAGATTTAGAAAAGAAGCATTAGCTGCTGCTGGACTTAATCATCCGGGGATTGTTGCTGTGTATGACTCAGGGGAAGAACCTGCGCCATACATTGTTATGGAGTTAATCTCTGGTCACACTCTTCGGGAACTAATTCACGCAGGTGAGCGCGTTCCATTAAAGCGCGCACTTGAAATAGGTGAAGGAATTTTAGCTGCTCTTGAATACTCACATCACAGTGGGATTGTGCATAGAGATATAAAGCCTGCAAACATTATGATCACAGATCATGGTGATGTGAAGGTGATGGATTTTGGAATTGCTCGTGCTCTCGCTGATTTAGGTGCAACATTAACAAGCACATGGAATGTTGTTGGAACTGCTCAGTATCTCTCACCAGAACAAGCGTTGGGTGAAGTTGCTGACCTTCGAAGTGATATTTATTCGACTGGATGTTTGTTATATGAAGTACTAACAGGGAAACCTCCATTTACTGGAGAAACTCCGGTTTCAATTGCTTATCAACATGTCTCTGGAAACTTGATTGCACCAAGCAAAATTGTTCCTGAACTTCCAGAAGGTATTGACACTCTTTTAACTGTTGCATTGGCAAAAAGCCCTGATGATCGATATCAATCAGCTGGATTAATGTTGGATGACTTATACAAAATAAAAGCAGGAGAAGTTGTCACAACAAAAATTGCCAAAGCCCCTATCTCTCGTCGTAAGGTGTTGATAGGAGCAATCAGTGGGTTTGCCGCCTTGAGCCTGCTTGCTGTGGGTTTATTTGTGAGTAGACCAGCTACAGATCCCGCTGGATTACCCCAATTGCCTAACGTTGTTGGTTTAACTCAGGCTGAGGCTGAAGCATTGTTGGGTGACTACGTCGTCACCATTACACGCGCCCATGATGGTCGAATTCCGAAAGATCGAGTTTCGAGCCAACTCCCATTGGCAACAGTGCGCGTGCAAAAAGGTTCAGGTGTTGTGTTGACCATTTCAGATGGCCCAGGTGATTCACTTGTTCCTCTTGATTTGGTTGGTATGTCTTTAATTGATGCACGTGCTGCTTTATCGGCAGTTGGTCTATTTGTTTCAGCAACAGAGGCTGTTCCATCAGATGAACCACAAGGAACTGTTTTGAAAGTAACGCCAGAGCCAGGATCAACAATCACAGCCGGAAGTGGTGTTGTATTACAAATTGCTAGTGGCCAGGTTTTAGTTCCCGCTCTAATTGGAATTGAAGCTTTGCAAGCAAAAACATTATTGGTTCAAGCTGGCTTCTTAGTAAACGAAGTTTTTGGATACGATGCCAATCAACCAATTGGTGTTGTTATTCGTCAAGCACCAGATGCTGGAACAACACAAACAATTGGTAAGTCGGTAACAATTACCATAAATAAAGCGCCGTAAATTACTTAGTAGTTCCCACAACTGGGGATAAACCAACTGCGCGTTCGCGAGCGCCTTTGTCTCCACACATCACTAACCAATTAGCAAGCATTTGATGTCCGTGCTCTGTTAAAACAGATTCCGGATGAAACTGCACTCCTTGAATTGGTAATGTTGTGTGTTGCATTGACATTACTAATCCTGATTCAGTTGACCCTGTTATATGTAAGGTGCTTGGCACAGAATCCTTTTCAACACACAATGAGTGGTATCTGGTTGCAGTAAACGGCGATGGTAAATCAGATAGAACGCCTTCTTGTTTGTGATAAACCAAAGATGTTTTTCCGTGAAGCAACTCAGGTGCTCTAGAAACTGTTGCGCCAAATGCAACACCTATTGCTTGATGTCCTAAACACACCCCAAACAATGGAATTGAATGTTCGGCGCAGTACTTGATCATCGCAACTGACACCCCGGCCTTTTCTGGTGTTCCAGGTCCTGGAGAAATAAGGACTCCGTCATATTGAGATGCTGCATCGGCTTCGACCGCGTCATTTCGAACCACTGTGCAGGTGGCACCTAACTGCTGTAGGTACTGCACCAGATTAAAGACAAAGGAGTCGTAGTTATCGATCACAAGGATATTGGCGGCCATAGGAGCATTCTCTCTCATGGTGTATCTTTCGCGTATGCCTAAATCAAAGCTACGTAAGAAGGTCGCTGAGCAGCGTGCTCACAATCAAGAGATGGAAGTAAAGACCTCTCATGAACCGTTGGAGAGCCCACGCTGGCTAGCCCCAACAATGGTTGTCGCCTTCTTAATCGGCTTGTTCTGGATTGTGATCTTCTATGTCTCTCAGACCGTCTATCCAATCAAGGGAATCGGTGTCTGGAACATGGTTATTGGCTTTAGCTTTATTGGTTTTGG
>B570J13893_100003_pt1 | contig 20997 bp, 20 predicted proteins | sample LakMenepilimnion_3_FD_13893 | JGI IMG/M metagenome (IMG submission 13893) | reverse complement strand
AAGAGCGCTCAATCGACGCGACCTGATTCAAAACGACCGTATGCAAAACGTGTTGATGAGGTCAGCGCTGGTGGCTTAGTTATTGATGCGACAGGCACCATGGGTTTACTCATTGGTCGTTACGACCATAAAGATGCCAGCGGTAAACGCGTTTTATGGTCTCTGCCTAAAGGACATATCGAAGAAGGTGAAACTCCAGAGCAAGCTGCTATTCGTGAGGTCGCCGAAGAAACTGGAATTACCTCCTCAATTACTAAATCTTTAGGTGTTATTGATTTTTGGTTTATGGCCGGTGGAAAGCGAATTCACAAAACTGTTCATCATTTTATGTTTACTGAAGTCGGTGGAGTTTTACTGGCTCAAGAAAGTGAAGTAGATGAGGTGTCTTGGTTTCCATTGTCCGAGATTGTTGAACGCTTGGCATATCCGGATGAAAAGAAGTTGATCGCAAGAAGTGCTGAGTTGCCAGAATGAAAAAGTTAATTGTGTTTTTCACATTTGTTTTGATCTTGCTGCCACTATCTCCTGCGCAATCGGCTGATTCAATTGTGCGAATTACATCAATGGCTCATCAGACCTATACAGGTGAATTTAGAAACGATGATCTGGCACAAGAGCTAACACCATCTGGAGCGTTAGGACTTCTTGTCTATACACCTCGGGTTGCTAACACAACATGGGTCATTGACGCAGCCCTCGTTGATGAAGTTATTGCGATGACTGGAGATTATGTTTTAGCAAATGATGCTGCACCAATTGGGAAGGAAATTGCTACTGCTTGGTTAGAGCAGTTACGACAAATTACTACCGGTCAACAAGTAGTTGCGTTGGCATATGGAAATCCAGATGTCTCACTGACAAAACGTCTAGCACCGAGTGAGTTAAAAAAGTATTACGCAATTGGCAAATCACAACTAGAGGCTGCACTTGGTAGGACCGTCCGCAGTGAACCCAATGGTGGGTGGAGCACAGGTAAAGCTGTTCTAACTAACGCACAAAGAACGGCCTACACAGAGAACCGGAAGGCCTTAACAAAACTTTCCAAAGCGGTGGACGATCCTGAATTGAACTCTATGCGAGCTCAGCTTTCAAAGCTTTTATCCCCGGGGTTAGATAAAGACTCACGTGACTTTTTCTCTTATAGCGCTGATGCTGCCGTTGCTGAGATGCTTAACAAACTGCGCATTAATAGTGGCCGATATCAGATCACTACGTCCAACGTTAAGTTACCTGTGACGGTCATAAATGAGTTTGATACTGACATCACAGTTAATGTTTTAATGATCCCAAACAACTCACGCGTGATCGTCAATAGTTTTGAAAATATAACTATCCCGGCTCAATCAAAGAGACAGTTAGAGGTCATTGTTGAGGTAGTGGCACCAGGCCAAACAGCTGTGACCGCCTTGATAACGGATGCGGAAGGTAATGAGTTTGTACCTGCAGCAACACTCAATCTAAATTCAACGGTTATTGACCCTCGTGTCACTTGGTTTACTACTGGAGCGGCCATACTTCTACTACTAGCAGGTGCGGCACAAAGCATCCGTCGAGTGCGAAGGAGGGTCACATGAAATCGAATGAACTCTTCCGTGCCTCCGGGATTATGGCTTTAGGCACGATAATTTCTCGTGTCACAGGATTTATTCGCGGAATTTTAATTGTTGCTGTTTTAGGAACAGCATTGCTTGCTGATACTTACAACGTTGCCAACACAATGCCTAACATTTTGTATAACCTACTTGTTGGTGGCGCTCTAACTGCGATCTTTATCCCGCAACTAGTGCGATCCTTTGAACATGACGATGGTGGGGATGACTTTGCCTCGCGCTTAATTACAACTATTTCTCTTATTCTTCTGGTGCTTGTTTCACTTGGAATGTTTTTTGCGCCAGCGCTTGTGCGTTTGTATGCGCCTGAATTTTTCACAGTTGGTTTTGAAACTGAGCAAGAAATCGCAATAGCTTTCACTCGTTACTGTTTGCCGCAAATTTTCTTTCTTGGTTTGTTCACCATGCTGGGCCAGGTTGCTAATGCACGTGGTTCATTTGGACCCTTAATGTGGGCTCCGATCGCAAATAACCTCGTTGGAATCCTGTTATTTGGTGGGTTTTTACTCTTTTCACCTGGCATTGATATCTCAACCATTACCTCAAGCCAGGTTGCTCTGTTGGGATGGGGAACCACATTGAGTGTTGTTGTCCAAGCCTTGGTATTGGTTCCTGTAATTAGAAAGCTTGGTATCTCTATCAAACCCAAACTTGGTGTTTCCGGTTTAGGTAAGTCTTTTAATTTAGCTGGTTGGACATTGGTTTATGTCTTGATTTCACAACTTGGATATTTAGTAACAGTCAATGTTGCAACTTCAGCCGCTGTCCGTAGCGCGCAAGATGGTGTTGAGACCGGTGTTGGTTACACGCCTTATACATTCGCCTATTTTGTTATGTTGCTTCCTTATTCGATCATTACTATTTCAATTGTTACGGCAATTTTGCCTCACATCTCAAAACTGGCGTTAGATGGCAAGCGTGAAGAGGTAAAGGCTCAACTGGTAAGAGCGATCCGGTTAGTTGGTGTGATTACAGTTCCAAGTGCGGTTGCATTCTTACTCTTTGGCCCACTTATTACCGAAAGTATTTTTATTGGTATTTCTACTGAAGATTCTCGATACATTGGCTATGTTTTATCAGCTCTTAGTTTTGGTTTAGTTGCTTTTTCAATTAACTTAATTCTGATTCGTGGTTTCAATGCATTTGAAGACACCAGAACACAAGTTATTTCGATTTTAGTGATAAATGTTTTCTCTGTTGCTATGTCTTACTTCTTTTTGTATTTTATAAAGAATCAATGGGTAACTGTTGGTTTGGGTGTCGCATTTTCTGTTAGTTATTTAATTGGATTATTGGTCACACTTGCATTGTTGAAAAAGCATGTTGGGAAACTAGCTTTAACAGAGTTTTTAGGACAGCACACTCGCTTATTGATTGCCTCACTCCTTGCGATGGTGCCATTATTTATCTTGACTCAATACATTTCCTGGCTTGAGATAGATTTCTCCCGTGCTGGCCGTGCTGGTGAACTTCTTGTTGTGATGGTTGTCGCATTCTTTGGATACATACTGAGCGCTAAAGCCCTTGGCGTTGAAGAGATCTCAATGATTCGCCATTTAGGTAGTTCAATTAGCCGTCGTGCAGCAAAAACAGAAGAAAACGATTAGATTTCAGGGTCTAGGGGGCGCCATGAGTGAAGTTAGAAATGTTGTAATTGTTGGGTCAGGTCCAGCTGGATATACCGCAGCAATTTATGCCGCGCGTGCACAGTTAGATCCAGTTATTTATGAAGGCTCTGTCACTGCAGGTGGTGCGCTCATGAACACAACAGAAGTAGAGAATTTTCCTGGCTTCACAGATGGTGTGATGGGTCCAGATTTGATGGACAACATGCGCAAGCAAGCTAAGCGCTTCGGTGCTGAATTGATCACAGATGACATTGTCGAAATGGATCTGTCTGGTGACATTAAAGTTTTGAAAGATGGCTCAGGAAATACAGTTAAAGCAAAATCTGTCATTCTTGCGACAGGAAGTGCGTACCGCGAAATTGGTTTAGTTAATGAAAAGCGTTTATCTGGTCATGGAGTTTCTTGGTGCGCAACCTGTGATGGTTTCTTTTTCCGTGGACAAACAATTGCAGTTGTAGGTGGGGGAGATAGTGCAGTTGAAGAAGCTACCTTCCTTACCCGCTTTGCAGACAAAGTAGTTTTGATTCACCGCCGCGGCGAACTTCGGGCATCAAAAATTATGGCTGAGCGTGCAAAAAATAATCCAAAAATAGAATTCTTATGGAATACAGAAGTAATTGATGTCCTTGGTGCTGACAAGGTTGAAGCGCTAAAACTTCGCAACACCATTGATGGCACTGAATCAGAGCGCGCGTTTACTGGATTGTTTGTGGCAATCGGACATATTCCACGCAGTGAGTTAATTGCTGGTCAAATAACTTTAGACAATGAAGGTTATGTGGTGTGTGAGGGTCGCTCGACTCGAACAAATCTCAAAGGTGTCTTCGCGTGCGGTGATTTAGTCGATCACACATACAGACAAGCAATTACAGCAGCAGGTTCTGGATGTGCTGCTGCCCTGGATGCTGAAAAATTCTTAGCCCACTAGTAATCTTTAACTAACAAACAAATAAGGAGTAATACGATGGCTACAAGCAAGGTAACAACAGCAACCTTTGATGCAGAGGTTCTTAAGAGCACAACCCCTGTTTTAGTTGATTTTTGGGCTGAATGGTGTGGTCCATGCCGTGCTGTTGGACCAATCCTTGAAGAGATTTCAGATGAGTATGGTTCAAAGATTAAGATCGTAAAACTCAACACCGATGAAGAGTCAGCAATTGCTATTAAGTATGGAATTACCTCAATTCCTTCCATGTATGTTTTTGTTAACGGTGAAGTTGTGAAGCAAATTGTTGGTGCTAAGCCAAAGCCAGCACTATTGAAAGATCTAGAAAGCTTCCTCGTATAAATCGATGTCAGATTTAACCGAGTCGGAGATCCGCTCATTTCAACAAGCCCGTGGCCTTGATGTCACGGGTTTTGTTGATGCGGTGACCGCTCGCGCTCTAGAAGAAGCACGATGGAAACTCGGCGATCGTTCTTTGTATGTGCAAGAACATCCTTTAATGCACGGTGATGATGTTGCGGCATTGCAAGCTCGATTAACTGAGATGGGTTTTGATTGTGGTCGTGTTGATGGCATTTATGGGCCACGGACTGAAATGGCTGTTAAAGATTTCCAGAAATCTGTTGGTGTAACAATTGATGGTAAGTGTGGTCCTGCCACAATTATTGCTCTGATTCGTTTAACAAAGATTGTTTCCGGGGGAGTGCCTTCAACGCTGCGCCAAAACGCAATGCAGCAAAGTCGTGGTCCGGCTCTTGCCAATAAAGTTATTGTGTTAAACCCAGATGGTGATAATCAACTTGTTTACGATGTTGCAGTTCGCACAGAGGGTCGTCTGCTTGCATTAGGTGCATCTGTTTTCTTAACACGTGGTGCAACAAATAATCCAAGTGAACAAGAGCGAATTGCCTTTAGTAATAAAAGTAGCGCCGATTTAATGATTTCCTTAAATGTTGATTCATATGAGAATGAAAAAGCACATGGGGCAGCTACATATTTCTATGGTAGTGATGCCCATGGTGTTCACTCAATTGTTGGTGAACGATTTGCTTCCTTGGTGCAACGAGAAATTTGTGCTCGTACCGATTTAACAAATTGTCGCACCCATGCAAAAACATGGGATTTGCTGCGTATGACCATGGCACCAACTGTTCGAATTGATTTGGGGTATTTAAGTAACCCTGGCGATTTGGGCCGCCTTTCCCGCCCAGATTTTCGCGATGTGATTGCTGAAGCTTTAGTTATAGCGATTCAACGTCTTTATTTAGCCGCAGAAGATGATGCAAAAACTGGGACTTTGCGTATTTCCGATCTACGTAATGCTGGTATTCGTCGCTAAATAACACTCAAGCATTCCCTTGGGTATGACAGACTTAGACCATGTCGGAGATAACGCAACGCTACTCAACAGGTGCGCCTCAAAATCTTGAAGAAAGGTTTGCATCCAGAGCTGCACATATGAAACCAAGTGAGATCCGTTCTCTCTTTGCTGTTGCCTCCCGTCCAGAAATTGTTTCTCTTGCAGGTGGAATGCCAAATCTCTCAGCACTTCCTATGGGGATGATGGCTGATGTTGTAAACAATCTCATTCGAAATAATGGACAAGAGGCCTTGCAATACGGAAATGGTCAAGGACACCCAAAGCTTCGTGAACAGATCTGTGAGGTGATGGCACTAGAAGGTATTCGCGGTAATCCTGATGATGTTTTGATTACTACAGGATCACAACAAGCTTTAGACCTTATTTCACGCATCTTTTTAGATCCAAAGGATGTTGTGTTGGCTGAGGCGCCTTCTTATGTTGGAGCACTAGGAACTTTTCATCAGTACGAAGCATCTGTAGTTCATGTTGAAACAGATGACAACGGTTTGGTTCCATCTGCCTTACAAGAAGCCATTAAATCTGTGCGCGCAAGTGGCCGTAAGATTAAATTTTTATACACAATCCCTAATTATCAAAACCCAAGCGGTGTTTTATTGCCAGCAGCTCGTCGCACTGAAATTCTCAACATTTGTCGTGAAGCAGGTATTTTTGTTGTTGAAGACAATCCATATGGGTTATTGGGATTTGATAAGCCTTCACCGAATGCAATGCGTGCTGAAGATTCTGAAAATGTTATTTATTTGGGCTCGTTTTCAAAGACAATCGCACCTGGATTACGTGTGGGTTGGGCGCTATTGCCACCTTCACTGAAGGAAAAGTTGGTTATCGCCAGTGAATCTTCGATTTTGTGTCCTTCTAACTTCACTCAATTAACAATCTCGAGTTATTTAGCTGATCAACCATGGCGTGATCAGATCGCATCTTTTTGCGAGCTATATAAGGTCCGCCGTGATGCAATGCTGGAATCACTTGACGAACATTTCCCAGCAACTGCGCAATGGACAAAGCCTGGCGGTGGTTTTTACGTGTGGGTCACCCTGCCACCAGAAATCGATACAACAGCGATGATGCCAAAAGCGATTGTTGCAAAGGTTGCATATGTTCCAGGTACAGCCTTTTATGCAGATGGATTTGGTTCATGGTCTTTGCGTTTGTCTTATTGCTACCCAACACCTGAACGAATTCGTGAAGGCGTTAAAGCACTTGGTGGAGTTATTAAGCAAGAGATGGCAAGCCGAAAAGGATTTGAATTAAAGGGTTAGTTTTCTAGTGCTTTTGTAATTCGCTTCAAATCTTCTGCCCCAGCAAATTCAATAACAATAGTTCCTTTTTTCGCGCTGCCTTGAATTGAAACCCTCGTATCTAGCGCATCACCAATACGTTCTGCGATCTCCTGTAGTTCAGGAGTTGCTGACTTTGTCTGTTTAGGTTTTTTAGTCGATTGCCCTTTAGTTGCTCCAGCGGAAATGATTTCCTCTATTGCGCGGACAGATAAACCTTCACTCACTATTCGCGCCGCTAATTTTTCAATTGTTGCAGCATCGCTCAACCCCAACAAAGCACGGGCATGACCTGCAGATAAAACTCCTGATGCTAATTTTTGCTGCACAGAGGTTGGCAGATTCATTAAACGTATTGTGTTTGAAATTAGTGGACGTGATCGTCCAAGTTTTTGCGCCAACTCTTCATGTGTGCAATTAAAATCTGTGAGAAGTTGTGAGTAGGCAGCTGCTTCTTCAAGGGCATTTAGTTGGCTGCGATGAATATTTTCAATTAATGCTTCACGCAAAAGTTCATTATCCGGTGTTTGTCTAATAATCACTGGAATGGTCTTTAATCCAGCAGCTTTAGCTGCACGGAAGCGGCGCTCTCCCATGATTAATTCATATTTGCCTGGCGTTGTTTGGCGCACAACCGGTGGTTGCAGTATTCCGATTTCTTTTATTGATGCAATTAACTCTTCAAGTGCAATTGGATCAAAATGTGTGCGAGGTTGACGTGGATTGGGAGAAATAGAATTGATAGCAACTTCGTTTTGTTGTCCAACTTCTTTATCACCAACAGTTAATGAGGTTGGGATTAATGCATCTAGATTAGTTCCAAGTCCACCGCGACGTGCCATTAAGCGATCTCACCTTCACGTTTGTAATTTATTGAAACAACATTTGAATCAAATGGTTTACCGCGCTCTGCTAATTCTCTAGCAACAGACATGTATGCAACTGCACCCGGTGAAACAGGATCATATGTCATTACTGTTTGTTTAAATCCTGGTGCTTCTGATACTCGCACAGTGCGTGGAATAGGAATATCAATAAGTTCGTTTGGATAATGTTTTCTAATTTCATTTGCAACATCATTTGCAAGATTTGTATTGTTAAACATTGTTAAAACAAGTGTTGAAAGTTTTAAAGTTGGATTTAAACGTTTTTTGACTAACTCAAATGTTTTTAATAGTTGTGATAATCCTTCAAGTGAATAGTACTCACATTGAATTGGGATTAATACTTCTTTAGCTGAGGTGAATGCGTTGATGGTTAACAATCCGAGTGAAGGTGGACAATCAATAAAAATGTAATCAATTGTTTCTCCTATTGCTGCGCGATCTGCAACTAACTCTTCAATTGCTTCCTTTAATCGCATTTCACGGGCAACCATAGGAACAAGTTCAATTTCTGCTTGTGCTAAAGATGTATTTGAAGAAACACATTCAAGTGAAGGAAAGCCTGCGACTTTTTGAATTACTTGTGACATTGTTGAGTCGCCCATCAACACTTCATAAATACCTGCATTATCAACATGCTCAACACCTAAGGCGGTGGATGCATTTCCTTGTGGATCAAGATCAATGACAATTACCTTGAGGCCACCCATAGACAAGGCTGCGGCAAGGTTGACGGTTGTGGTTGTTTTTCCAACCCCGCCTTTTTGATTAGCTACTGTAAGGATGCGCAGGGAGGCGGGTTTAGGCATCGCCTCTTTCAGGCGGCGGGTGCCGACTACCTTTTTTGTTTCACGTGAATCATCCACGTGGGTAGTTAAGCACCTTTTCTAACCTCGACTATACGGCTGAGCTCAATTCCCTCAAGATTTACCTCGTGGAGGGTCGCTTTTGGCACAGATTTCATCTCTTCTTGGGCTTTTTCGCCCTTCATGGCCAGTAATGAACCATTGGTTTTTAAAAGGTGCCAACTGATCTTCTTCAACTTCTCCAAAGGGGCAACGGCGCGGGCGGTCACATAGTGGGCGGTTGCCTTAACATCCTGAGAGCGGCCACGGATTACCTCGATATCAAGCCCAATGACCGCCTCTTGGAGGAACTCCACGCGGCGCTCTAGGGGTTCAATCAGGGTTACCTTTAGATCTGGCCGGGCTAGAGCGATCACAATGCCAGGCAATCCCGCCCCAGAACCAATATCAAAGACGGTGGCACCTTCTGTGAAAAGGGTGGTGATAGGCAGGCAGTTAAAGATATGACGCTCCCAGATGCGGTCAGCCTCTCGGGGGCCGATTAATCCACGCTCAATTCCAGCTGTTTCTAGGAATTTTGCATAGGCGTGAACCCGCTCAACATCGGGAAAATGCCTCGCGATGAGGGTTTCACGTGAAACCTCCACAGAGTTACGCTGGGTAGATAACTACGAAGCGGTTTGGATCTTCACCGTCGGATTCGCTAGTTAGCCCAAGATCTTGGATTGTGTCATGGATAATTTTACGCTCAAAGGCGTTCATTGGCTTCAATTTGATGGAGTTGCCGGTTGTTTTGGCCTCTTCAGCCATGTCTTCGGCTAACTTCTTGAGTTCTTTACGACGTCCAGCGCGGAATCCATCAATATCAAGCATTAAACGGCTGCGATCACCAGTTGAGGTTTGTACTGCAAGACGTGTGAGCTCTTGAATTGCATCTAGAACCTCACCGTCGCGGCCCACAAGGTGGTTGAGTTTGCCACCAACGATTGCAAGGGCGGCACGGTCGTTTTCAACATCGATATCGATGTCGCCATCAAGATCTGCGATGTCTAGTAGCGCCTCAAGGTAGTCAGCGGCGATATCGCCTTCTTCTTCCAGTCTGGCCACACCTTTAGGTGTTTTCTTGGTCTCAACCGCTTCTGCGCCTTCAACCACTACTGTCTCTTCAACTTTACTTTTTGCCATGATGCCCCCTTTGTCGGGATTGTAGTAATAAGTCCGTTTTGTCTACTTCTTCTTTTTCTTCTTTTTTGGCTGTTGGCGCTGACCTTTTTCCTCGGTTGTGCCTTCAGAACTCTTTGGCTCTTCGCTCTCTACGACGCCGTTCTTCTTATTGCGCTTTCTTTGAAGCTCTTCATATGCAGGAGATCCTGGTGTTGGGTTTCGTTTAATGACATAGAACTGTTGACCCCATGTCCACAAGTTTGTTGTTGACCAATAAATCAATACACCAACTGGAAAGTTAACGCCAGTGATTGCAAAAATAACTGGGAATGCATACAACATAATTTTTTGTTGTTGCAACATCATGTTGTTGGATGAATCCATTTTTGGCATTCCCTTTGTCATTAACTGACGCTGGGTTGTAAAAGTTGTTAATGACATGAATGCAATTAAAATTATTGTGACAATTTTTACGGTTGTTATATCTGAACCTAAAAACTTTTCTGCAATTGGTGCCCCAAAAAACTTAGCTTGTCCGGCGCTCTCTAGGTAATCACCTTTCATAAACCCGCGCGCTATTGGTGCAGGATCACCATTTTTGTCTTCTGCAGCAATTCCATTGAGCACTGTAAACAAGGCAAAGAAGATCGGTGCTTGGGCAAGGATTGGAAAACATGAGGCAAGAGGGTTTGTTTTGTGCTCTTTGTAGAGCTTCATCATCTCTTCAGATTGCTTTTGGCGATCATCTTTGTACTTTTTTTGAATCTCCTTCATGTGTGGTTGAAGGGCTGTTAGAGCTCGTTGAGATTTAATTTGCTTCACAAAGAGTGGAATTAAAATAATACGAATAATGATTACAAGACCCATGATTGCCAGTGACCATGTAACACCACTGTTTGTGCCAAAGAGTGGAGACAATAAATTATGGATTGTGATAATCACCCAAGAAACAGCGATATATAAGGGGTTTAGGATGCTATCCATTAATAACTACCTTCTCTTTCGGAACTACATAGTCCACACCGCCGTGTGACCATGGATTGCAACGCAATAAACGCCAAGCGCTCATTGCAATACCTTTAACACCGTAGGTTTCAATTGCTGTCACAGCATATGAAGAACATGACGGGTAATACTTACAACGTGGTCCAAACATTGGCGAGATCCATTTTTGATACACCTTGATAGGTGCGGTCAATATGTGTCTCACTTTTGGTTAGCCTTCTCAGCAAACTTTTTTAGAAGTTGGCCGACAATTTTTTTCACTTCTTCTGCAGCATCTGCATCGTTTGCGGTGTTCAGAGCTCTAATCACCAATAGACCACCGGTTGGAAGTTGTGGGTAGATCTCACGGAAAGCGTGACGAGCTTTGCGTGCAATTTTGTGACGGGTTACCGAGCCACCAACATTTTTACTGATAATCAATCCTGCGCGAGCAGGTTGATCTAAATTGGTTGGGTAGAGATATCCGACAAAGTTTTGGGTTGAAAATCTCAAACCACTCTTTGTTGCGCGCGCGAAATCCGCGCTCTCGGTAAGGCGTGCGCTTTTTGCAAGCACGGGTATCTGTTATGAACCCTTATGCAGAAAGCTTGGCGCGTCCCTTGCCGCGACGAGCAGCAAGTACTGCACGGCCAGCACGGGTTGCCATACGGGCACGGAAACCGTGCTTCTTGGCACGACGGCGTGTGTTTGGTTGGAAGGTGCGCTTTGTCATTGAAAAACTCCTAATGATGAACTTCTACTGCGGGCCAGAAATACGGGGGAAGCAAGGAGGTAACGGTAGAGGTCTGGGGATAAGCGGGTCAAACTGGCCGCTGCCTCCTTGGGGGTAACTCCAGATTGTGGATAACCAGTTGCTTTTTTTGCCAATTCGCTCTACTTTTCACTCCCCCTCCACAGGTATTGGATCTTTTGAGGGTTTTACAGGGCTCAACCTGGGGTTTAGACCACAGGTTGTGGATAACCCTGTGGATGAGTTTTTTGAGGAATTGAGGCCAGGGTGAGCGTTAAAGAGGTTGAGCTAACCACCCTTTGGGGGCGGGTTATTGAGGAAGTTGCCGTGAACGCCCCTCAACACCGAGCGTTTTTACAGTTAACAAAACCTTTAGGTCTACTTCAAAACGATGATCAAACAACTTTATTGGTTGCTGCTCCTAATCTTTTTGCGAAAGATGTTTTAGAGAGTCGCCTTCGCACAATTGTTAGCGAAGTTTTAACCCGCGAGCTTGGATCGACTACAAATATTGCTGTCACAGTGGATGAAGCTCTTGAAGTTGTTACTACACCAACCCAAGATGTTGAAGTTGAATTTGTTGCTCCAAAATCTGGCACTGGTCGAGATGACGCACCTGTTTCTAAATCTACAGACACATCAACATTAAACCCTCGTTATATTTTTGAGACTTTTGTGATCGGTGCTTCTAACCGTTTCGCACATGCAGCAGCTGTTGCAGTTGCTGAAGCACCTGCCAAGGCATACAACCCGTTGTTTATTTATGGTGAGTCTGGATTAGGTAAGACTCACTTGTTACATGCTATTGGTGCTTACGCGCAGGAATTGTATGGAAATGTGCGTGTTAAGTATGTTTCATCAGAAGAATTCACAAATGATTTTATTAACTCGATTCGTGATGACAAAGCATCGGCTTTTCAACGTCGTTACCGCGATCTTGATATTTTATTGGTTGATGATATTCAGTTCTTAGAAAACAAAGAGCGAACACAAGAAGAGTTCTTCCACACTTTTAATACTTTGTATAACGCAAACAAACAGATTGTTATCTCAAGTGACCGGCCACCAAAACAGTTAACAACATTGGAAGATCGACTACGTTCACGTTTTGAGTGGGGTTTGATTACAGACATTCAACCACCTGAATTAGAAACCCGTATTGCAATTCTTCGTAAAAAAGCAGCTCAAGATAAGTTGAATGCTCCAGATGATGTTCTTGAATATATTGCGAGCAAGATTTCGACAAACATTCGTGAGTTGGAAGGTGCATTAATTCGCGTTACAGCTTTTGCATCTCTTAATCGCCAGAGTGTGGATTTATCGCTGGCTGAAATTGTTTTAAAGGATTTAATCCCTAATGAGAGCAACCCAGAAATCACTGGTGCAACCATCATGGCTCAAACCGCCGCCTACTTTAGTTTGACGATTGATGATTTGTGTGGGACGTCGCGTTCTCGGGTTTTGGTTAACGCCAGACAGATTGCGATGTATTTATGTCGAGAGCTCACGGAGCTCTCATTACCGAAGATCGGCCAAACATTTGGCGGGCGCGACCACACAACGGTTATGCACGCCGATAGAAAAATCCGTCAATTGATGGCTGAGCGCCGTTCGATCTATAACCAGGTCAATGAGCTCACCACCAGAATTAAGCAGCAAACTAGATAGTTCATGGTTGATTTGGGCTTTATGTCCGAATTGCCACTCTTTACCCCCAGTTGGGGACAAGTTGTGGATAACTGTGGAGAATTAGGACAATACCGTGGATAACCTCGGTGGATTAACTAGAGAGAAGGGTGTGGGGGCTATGAGGCAAAGTTATACCCAGATCTTTCCACTGGTTATAAACAAGTTATACAAAACAAATTCCTGTGTTGAGCAGGGGTTTTATAACTTACCCACAGAAAAAACCTCTAGTTACTACGACTATCTATATATACATACATCCAGTTACGCGAATAACCTTTCCACACAAACAACACAATATAAGAATCTGAAGAGTCGGGGATAGAAATGAAATTTACAGTCGAGCAGTCAGCGTTAACCGATGGGGTTAACTGGGTATCACGCTCTCTATCAACTCGCCCTATTAAAACTGAGCTTCTCGGAATTGTGATCGACGCAACCACAAATGAGGTTTTTCTATCAGCTTCAGATCTAGAGACCGCTAGTAAGGCACATTTTGTAGCTGAGGTTAAAGAACCTGGAAAAGTTTTAGTTCCAGGAAAGTTATTAGCTGAGATCTCTCGCTCCTTGCCAAACAAACCAATCACTTTTGTTTTAGAAGGAACACGTGTTTTGGTTACTTGTGGTGGCGCAAAGTTCACACTTCCAACATTGTCGGTTGATGAATACCCAAACCTTCCAGAGCTACCGGATTCAACCGGAACAGTTGCAAGTGACACCTTCGCAACCGCAGTCGCACAAGTTGCAATAGCAGCAGGACGCGATGATTCACTACCAACCCTTACAGGTGTGCATGTTGAGATTAATGAGGACATAGTTACTTTTGCAGCCACCGATCGCTACCGTTTAGCTGTTCGTGAAATTCAATGGACGCCAACATCACCCAACACATCAACATCTGCTTTACTGCGTGCTCGCACAATCGCAGATGCTGCTAAATCACTCACGGGGTCAAAAAACGTTTCACTCTCATTTGCGCCCAACACAAGTAATGATCGTTTAACGGGGTTTGCCGGCGATGGAAAAACTATGACATCTCGCATGTTAGATGGAACTTTCCCACCATACCGACACTTACTCCCACAAGAAGTAACAACAACAGCACTTATTGAGGTTGCAACACTTCTAGATTCCGTGCGCCGTGTTGCACTGGTGACAGATAAAACCGTTCCACTTCGCCTAGATTTTGCAAACAACACCTTGTCTTTAGAAGCAGGTGCTGGTGAAGAAGCACAAGCAACCGAAGCTATTGAAATCCTTTTAACCGGTGAAGCGATCTCTATTGCATTCAACCCAACTTTTCTAGCTGACGGTTTAAACGCAGTTGGAACCAAGTTTGTTCAAATCTCTTTCACTGGTTCAAGTAAGCCAGCTATTTTGATGGGTAAGAGTGATAAAGATGGGGCGTTAATTGAAAACTATCGCTACTTGTTAATGCCAATGCGTTACGCATCTTAACTCTTAGATATTTTTCAAAGGACACATAGTGCGTATTAACAGGTTGGCTCTTACCAACTTCCGTTCATATAGTTCACTACAACTAGAATTTGAACCTGGCGTAACAACTTTTATCGGGGATAATGGTTCCGGAAAAACCAACATCGCCGAATCTCTTATTTATTTGGCTTTTCTTTCTTCACATCGCGTTTCTAACAACATTCCACTCATCTCACTTGGTAACCAACAAGCAATCATCCGTGCGGAAGTGCAACGAGAAGATCGCACACTTCAAATTGATTTAGAAATTAATGCAACCAAAGCTAATCGAGCTCGAATCAATGGGAATCCAACTCGTAGCCAGAGAGAACTTCTTGGTGCAATACAAATTGTTTATTTCTCACCAGAAGATCTTGACCTTGTTCGTGGTGAACCAGGTAACCGAAGAGATTTCCTGGACCGTTTATTAATTACTAGAACCCCTCGTTTAGCTGGTGTTATTGCTGATTATGAGCGTGTAGTAAAGCAACGAAACGCTCTACTAAAGACAAGGGCTTCAGTGGCGGCATTAATTCCTTGGAACGAACAACTCATTAAATTGGGCGCGGAGTTAACAGCGGAGAGGATCGCTTTAATTGATGCGCTCAACCCTTATGTTGCGCAAAACTACGCAAATTTAAATGAGGTTAAACCCGCTTCAATTTCCTACAAGTGCAGTACTGAAGGTGTCACGCAAAACGTTAATGAAAATGTTACAGCTCTAGCTACACGACTAGAAGAGGTTGCATACCAAGAGATCGAACGAGGTGTTTCTCTAATTGGCCCCCACCGCGACGACCTACATTTACAACTAGGTGATTTTCCAGCCAAAGGATATGCAAGTCATGGTGAGTCATGGTCTATGGCGATCTCATTAAGGATTGGCTCGTTTAACCTATTAAAATCAGAAGGTTCTTCACCTATTTTAATACTAGATGATGTTTTTGCCGAACTTGATACATCACGCAGAACCCAGTTAATGTCTGCAACTGAACTAGCTGAACAAACTTTTATCACAGCGGCGGTAGAAAGTGATCTACCGCAAGAGTTGTTAACACAAAAATATTATGTCTCACCAGGTGTTGTGAAGAAAGGAAAGAGTTAATGACAAAAAGAGATTTAGCTCTTGACCTTTTCACATTGTTTAAAACTGGTGTAACAAGAAAAGCAAATAAACCCGCACCAACAATTCGAGTTGGACAACCAGGTGACCCAGAGTTAATTAGTGATGTTTTAAATAATTTGATTTCTGATCGCGATTGGGATTCTGGATTAGCTGAAGGTAATTTATTTTTTAACTGGAAAAAAATTGTTGGTGACGAGATTTCACAACACGCACAACCAATTTCAATATTAGATAATGTGTTAACTATTCAAAGCACATCAACTGCGTGGGCAACTCAACTCCAGTTAATCTCCAATGATCTTCTGGTAACTATTCAAAAAGATGCCACAGGGGTCCTCATTGAGCGGCTTGTGATCATTGGACCACAGACCCCAACCTGGAAAAAAGGGGTCCGGACTATCCGTAACGCTCGCGGCCCCCGAGACACCTATAACTAAGGTTCACCCACTAGGAACCCTCAACTCCACGCTCAAAGTTCGGCTATACCCGTCCACAAGGCTTTTTTCGGCTATTTATTGTCGCCATTTATGACTAGGATAAAGCCATTCCGAGAGGTCTATCCTCTCCAAACGCCCTCAGGGGCGATTTAACCGATTTTCTAGGAAGGGGTTGCGATGGCCGAGAGCTCCTATAACGCCAGCAACATCACCGTCCTAGAAGGTCTAGAGGCGGTCCGAAAGCGCCCAGGTATGTATATCGGCTCTACCGGCGAACGCGGCCTTCATCACCTGGTTTATGAAGTCGTGGATAACTCTGTAGATGAAGCCCTTGCTGGGTATTGCACTGAAATCAACATAACCCTGATGGCCAATGGTGGGGTTGAAGTAATTGATAACGGCCGCGGAATTCCAGTTGATATCCACCCAGTTGAAAAAAAGCCCGCACTTGAAGTTGTACTAACGGTTTTACACGCAGGTGGAAAGTTTGGTGATGGCGGCTACTCAGTTTCCGGCGGACTACACGGTGTTGGTATCTCTGTTGTTAACGCTCTCAGTACCGATCTTTCAGTAATTGTTCAACGCGATGGAAGTTTTTGGTATCAAGATTACAAACTTGGTGTTCCAACAGCTCCTGTTCGTAAAGGTGATGAATCTAAAAAGTCTGGAACCACAGTTCAATTCTGGCCCTCTAAAGAAATTTTTGAAACAACAGATTTTTCCTTTGAAGTCTTATCGACACGTTTTCGCGAAATGGCGTTCCTTAATAAAGGTTTAATTTTAACTCTTACAGATATGCGCGAAGGACACGTTGATGAAAAGGGTGAACAGTTAACTGTTCGCTATGAATACAACGGCGGTATTGCAGACTTTGTGAAACACCTCAACTCAACACGAGGTGAAACACATAAATCAATTATTTCATTTGCTTCAGAAGATAAAAAGAACAAGATTGCACTGGAAGTGTCAATGCAGTGGAATGCGGGTTTTTCTGAATCTGTTTACACTTTTGCAAACACAATCCACACCCATGAAGGTGGTTCACACGAGGAAGGTTTCCGCACAGCGTTAACTTCAATCGTTAATAAGTTTGGTGAAGAACAAGGTTTTATCCGTAAGAAAGAAGATCGCTTAACAGGTGATGATGTCCGTGAAGGTTTAACAGCAATTGTTTCCATCAAACTCGCAGACCCACAATTTGAAGGACAAACAAAAACAAAACTTGGTAACTCAGAAGCAAAAACATTCACCCAAAAAATTGTTAATGAAGAGCTAACTAGCTGGTTTGAGCAAAACCCAGCAGAAGGCAAGGAGATTGTCCGTAAAAGCATTGATGCGGCCGCCGCTCGTGTTGCAGCCCGTAAAGCTCGAGACTTAAGTCGCAATCGCAAAGGATTATTAGAAGGTCGTGGAATGCCAGGCAAGTTAGCTGATTGCCAATGGACCGATCCCGCAAAGTGTGAGCTCTATATTGTTGAGGGTGATTCCGCGGGTGGTTCCACAAAAGGTGGTCGTGATTCACGCAACCAAGCAGTGCTTCCAATCCGTGGAAAAATTTTAAATGTCGAAAAAGCACGCATTGATCGTGTTCTACAAAATAATGAAGTTCAGGCTCTCATCACAGCACTTGGTACTGGTGTGCACGATGATTTCGATATCGACAAACTTCGTTATCACAAGATTATTTTGATGGCAGATGCTGATGTTGACGGACAACACATTCGCACCCTTCTTCTAACTTTACTATTCCGTTTTATGCGTCCATTAATTGAACAAGGCTATGTTTACTTTGCACAACCTCCTTTGTATAAATTGAAGTGGGCAGGTAAAGAACCGGTTGAATACGCTTTTAGTGATCGTGAAAGAGATGGCATGATCGAAATTGGTGTTGCAGCCGGAAAGCGTTTACCTAAAGATGATGGAATCCAGCGCTTCAAGGGTTTAGGTGAGATGCCAGCAAAGGAGCTATGGGATACAACCATGGATCCAGAGCATCGCGTGTTGGTACGAGTGACATTAGACGATGCTGCAGCTGCCGATGATTTGTTCTCAGTACTAATGGGTGAAGATGTTGAAAAGCGTCGCGCATTTATTCAGCGGAATGCAAAAGATGTTAGGTTCTTGGATATCTAATGGATGAATTAAACCCAAACAATCTAGAAAACTTTGACAAGATCGAGACAGTTGATCTTCAAGTTGAGATGGCACGTTCTTATCTTGACTATGCGATGTCAGTTATTGTCGGTCGGGCCTTGCCAGATGTGCGAGATGGTTTAAAGCCAGTTCACCGCCGAGTCCTATATGCAATGTATGACGCTGGTTATCGCCCAGATAAGGGCTATTACAAGTCTTCACGCATCGTTGGTGATGTCATGGGTAATTACCACCCACACGGTGACACCGCGATTTATGACTCAGTTGTTCGTTTAGCCCAACATTGGTCACTTCGTTATTTACTAATTGATGGAAATGGAAACTTCGGTTCTCCAGGTAATGATCCAGCTGCTGCGATGCGTTATACCGAAGCACGCCTGTCTCCACTTGCCATGGAGATGATGCGGGATATCGATGAAGACACCGTTAATTTCATTCCAAACTACGACGGCCGCTCACAAGAACCAACAGTTCTTCCAAGCCGTCTCCCAAACCTTTTAGTAAACGGTTCTGCAGGTATTGCTGTTGGTATGGCAACAAATATCCCACCACACAACCTGCGTGAAATTGGCGAAGCTGTTATTTATTCTCTTGAACACCCAGAGATGAAACAAGAAGAGTTGTTAAATGAATTAATCAAGATTGTTAAAGGTCCAGACTTTCCAACCAAGGCACTAATTGTTGGCCGCACCGGTATTGAAGAGGCATATCGCACCGGCCGCGGATCGATCACAATGCGCGCGGTTATTCAAGTGGAAGAGATTAACAAGCGAACCTGTCTTGTGATCTCAGAGCTTCCATACCAAGTGAACCCAGACAACCTTGCATTGAAGATCGCAGAACTTGTTAAAGATGGAAAGATTAAAGGAATCGCAGATGTTCGCGATGAAGGAAATGAGCGCTTAGGACAACGCTTAGTAATTGTTTTGCAACAATCTGCTATTCCAAAGGTTGTTCTCAATAATCTGTATAAACAAACACAACTACAAGACACATTCGGTGCAAACATGTTGGCACTTGTAGATGGGGTTCCACGCACATTACGCCTCGATGAATTCATTCGTTACTACATCGAACATCAAATTGAAGTCATTGTTCGTCGCACTAAGTACCGTTTAACTGAAAAAGAAAAACGCGCCCATATCTTGCAAGGTTATTTAAAAGCCCTAGATGCTCTGGATGCGGTAATTGCCCTTATTCGTGCTTCCACAACCCCTGAAGAAGCCCGCACTGGCTTAATGAAACTGCTGAGCGTTGATGAGATTCAAGCTAACGCTATTTTAGATATGCAGTTACGCCGTATTGCAGCCTTGGAACGTCAAAAGATTAATGATGAATATGACGGGCTCATGGCTGACATTGTTGAACTCAACAAGATTCTTGCCAGCACAGAAAGACAACGTGAAATTGTAAAGACAGAACTTGCAGAGTTAGTTGCCAAGTATGGGGATGATCGTCGCACACAGATCGTTGCAAGTGAAGGCGATTTCAGTGCTGAAGATTTAATTCCGGATCAAGATGTGGTTGTAACAATTACACGCGGTGGATATTCAAAACGCACAATGGCTGATCTTTATCGATCACAACGTCGTGGTGGTCGCGGCGTAAAGGGTGCGGCATTAAAGGAAGATGATGTTGTCGATCATTTCTTTGTTGCATCTACTCATGATTGGTTGTTGTTCTTTACAAACCAAGGTCGCGTATACCGTGCGAAGGTTCATGAGTTACCAGATGCTGGACGTGATGCACGTGGACAACATGTTGCAAACCTCATGGCCTTTAAGCCAGATGAGAAGATTGCTGAAGTTTTGTCATTAAAGGACTACACAATTTCTCCATTCTTGGTCCTTGCAACCCGCAATGGACTTGTTAAGAAAACTCCGTTGGTTGAATATGACTCACCTCGAACTGGCGGACTAATCGCAATCACATTAAAACCTGGTGATGAAGTTGTATCAGCGTCACTCATAAATACAGATGATGAGTTGTTGTTAGTTTCAACAAAAGGAATGTCGTTGCGCTTTACCGCAGACGATGAATCACTCCGCTCCATGGGCCGCTCAACAAGTGGCGTTATTGGAATGAAGTTCCGCGCCGATGATAATTTGTTAACGATGGCTCGCGTTAATGCTGAGCAAGCGAAAGATTCATTTGTGTTCACAGCTACCGATGGTGGTTATGGAAAGAAAACACCAATCGATGAGTATCGATTGCAGGGCCGTGGCGGCATTGGCATAAAGGCTGCAAAGATTGATGAGAATTCACGTGGATCCCTTGTTAGCGCATTGGTTTTACGTGATGAAGATGAGGTACTTGCTATCACTTCAGCTGGAACTGTCATGAGAACCCCTGCAGCAGAGGTCCGCCAGACCGGACGAGACAGCATGGGTGTGCGCTTGGTTAACCTTGATGAAGGTGTGAGCCTATTGTCTGTCACCAAAAACGGCGAAGATGAGATTTCAGCGAAAAGTTAGTATGGTTCGCATCCTGAGTTAGAGGCAGCAACCCCCGTTTTGGGAGTTGGTGAAGTTCAAGGTAATCTTGGCACTTCGCGCATTAGAGAGTGATCTTTACTGCGGGCCCATAGCTCAGCCTGGTTAGAGCGCTTCCCTGATAAGGAAGAGGTCGGTGGTTCAAGTCCACCTGGGCCCACCCGTTCTAATACGGGGACCTAGCTCAAT
>B570J13893_100002_pt1 | contig 31474 bp, 53 predicted proteins | sample LakMenepilimnion_3_FD_13893 | JGI IMG/M metagenome (IMG submission 13893) | reverse complement strand
CAAAAAGTTTATTTCTTCTTGCAGGATAATTGTAGCAAGTGCCATACTCCCAAAATATGTTTTTAAAGATTGTCATTTGTTTATGTCCGGGAATATTAAAAGCTCAGGCCTTACCATTTCAACTCTACCATCTATCCTTGCTATAATGGCAACTGTTTGGGCGGACAATATGTATGTATATCCATCGTCTTGAATAATAGAACTGTTTTGTGAACCCCATGTCAAAAAAAAACAATCTTCTTGAATTGGTGGCACAAAAGTTCCATCCTCAGAAGGCCCGTTGTCACGAATTATTATGCAAGGTGTTTTTTTCAATTACTCCCTTTCATCTAACTTAGTTTGTCGTCTTGTAGATACATGGCTACTAAAATCTCTGTAATATTCAGAAATAATTTTAGTGGCCGATACTGCATCTTCTGAGCCAACAACTGTTTCTTGAAGTTTACCTTCTTTGTCCATCCATGACACTACATATTTGAAATGTGTTGGTGTAGGGATAATTGGATCTTGTTCCCCTTTTTGTAAATCGTCTGATGGTGGTCTTTCTCCTGTCATATCTTTAAGTATTTTAATGATTGTGTTAAATGGTAATGTTGCTTTTAATTCTGTCTTTAATAGTGAATATTGTTGAAGTTTATGTATGTCGTTGCCATAAAAAAATGTAACCTTAATCGGTCCTCTATTTCTATATGCAAAGGTATATTTTGTTTGAAGAAAATCTACCAATCCATTTATAAAAATATCTTGAACAGATGGCCTTGGTCCAATTATTTTATTTTTTCCCATATTTCATCAAGTATTATTTCAGACACTTCCTCTACATTTCTTGCATCCTCTGGCTTTAAATTGCCTTTAATTTGGTTGATGACAATATTGTTCTTGTGGCGTGCATCATTGATTTTCTTTCTGAAATCTTTATTTACATAGGTTTTTATCCATTCCATGTGCATATCTAATGCTAATTGCAAAAAATACATCCTTTGGATATTCACTATCAAATCTTCTTCTTTTAATTCAGACATGCTGTTTTTTTACTTCTTGCGTGAATAAAATCAATTTGTTCCTGAAGGTTGCCATCTATCTCATCACATATCTTTAAAAATTGCGATACAGATACGGTCTTTGGTGCTTGTTTTGCCTGAGAGGCCATGTCAACAACTTCTTTTTTTTGCTTAGGTGTTAAGTCCATACAATAAAAATTATTTTAATTTACCTTGGAAATTCATTACATCGTTAGTGAAATATACTTCGCCATTTTTTTTAATGTAGCCACCACGATTGTATTGTGATTCAGGCAAAAAGTTAATGTAGTTGTCTTTAGGAGTTGATACTGCCCTTACTGATATTGCAGTAACGCCATCAAAGGAAATCTCACCATAGCCGGTGCCATCCATTCTTAGTTTACCACTTACGCTTCTATTACCACTTGTCATAGAGTGTAATCTCCCTTCAAATTCGTAAGACTTGTTTTGTTTTTCTTTTGAGCATCCAACTAAGGATAATGCTACTGCGATGATTAATACTAATTTTTTCATTTTTTTTCTTATTTGGTTTATTTTTTTTCTTTAATATCTATTTCATATCTTAATACTTCTTTATGTATGCCTTTAAGGTCTGTCTTTATACTGTACTGCCAATCCCTGCCTAATCTTACCTTTCCTAAAATCACTCCCTCATACCACTTGTCATGTATCTTGAATGACCTGAATAATATTATTTGACCCTCGTGATACATTGTTGAGTGCAAGTTTAGGCACTTAAATTGACATTTGCAAACATTATTTTTGTACTATGTGTCTAATTTATTGGTCAGTAGGATTGTTTTTTCGATGTATTTATCCAACTCATTTATTGATGACAGGTATTCAAGATAGTTGACATCGTGGTGTGTGGTAGTACCTTTCTTAAAGACATATATCATATTATCTTGTCTGTGGATGCTCAAATTTGGGCATTTCTTTTTGATTGTTTCTTCTATGGACATGGGATTAAGGTGTTTCTAAGTTTTTTTTAATTAGTTCATAAAGTTGATATTTTTCTACAAAATCGTTTACAAATATTTTGTTATTTTCTTTGTTCACAACAATATGAATGTGAATAGTGTTTGTAGATTCAAGTTTTACATCTTTTACTATGTGAATAGTTTTTGTAGATTCAAGTTTCATCTCAATCCGCACATCTTCTATAATGTGTGCTACTGGGATATTTAATGCTTGAAAAACATCAATTGTCCCTGTTAATTCATGTAACTCCTCGTCATAGAGGTGGTTAAATTCTTTTTTTAATATATATTCTTGTTGCATAATTTAAAATGGTCTTTCTATTTGTTCAAAGTGTGGAATGTTATTTTCTGTGGAAATATCAAACATACTTCTTTCTTGGATTGGTTCGGATTTGTTCGTAATTTTAGATTGGATAAGGTTTTCCATGTAGTCAATACCATTAAACAAAAATCTTTTACTTCTTGGTTTTAACTCAAATTCAATTGTACCTAATTTCCCTACAACTTTTTGCCTTCTAATTTTTTTAGAGTGCATTTCCGCATTTGGTAAGGTTGGATTTTCTCCTCTAAAAGGTCTATGGTAGATAATTATATTGTCAGCTTTATTGTTCCACATTGCGCCTCCTGCCAAATCAAAAACATCTGGGCATTCATAGTTCCCTTTAGGGTCTTTTTTTATATTACCTTTCGGGTGTGCAACTACAATAAATGGAACATCATTAACTTGTGCAAACCTTTTAAAATCCGCCAAAACAACTTCTAAATATTTATCATCCCTACCGCCTGTTTTTGAGTAATCATTATCCAATTGATTAAATGGGTCAATTACTACTGCATTAACTTTTTCTTTAATAATTAGTTCTAAAAATACTTGCTTCACATATTCAGGTGACGAAACAACATCTTTAGGGTAAACAAAGAAATAATGTTTATCAACCCAATCATAAACTTCAATGTATGTTTTTCTATCAACTCTATTTAAATTATCAGGAGTTAAATCCATACCGACATACAACTCAACAAGTTCGTGGTAAAATTCATGTGCAGGGAAATCCTCTGGAACATATAGTGCAAACCTCCAACCTTTTGAAATTGACTTCATTAGCATTAAATATTTTAAATAAGAACTTTTTCCAAAATTTCCCAAGCCAGAAAGTAATGTAAATTCACCTTTTTTCCATTTCCAATGAATATCCAACTCAGGTATCTCCGTTGTTTCTGCACCTTCAAATCCATAATCATACAATCTTAAAGCATCGTACTTAACATCAATGCCATAAATTACATCTTTAAACTTGCCATCTTCGTCATATTCTACATTCGGTAAATCAACTTCTTTTCGAGTTTTAACATCTACGAGCTTATTATTCTCAAAAATAGCACTCCCAAACTGATTTTTACCCCTATTGTAGGCATTTTTAATAGTAGATAGTAGTTCGCTCTCTTTAAACGAATAATCTTGCGTTAGAAGCTCTGATTTCATATATTGTTCAGCGTGGTAAATATCTATACCAAATCTTGAACAAGCACTTGCAAGTTTAAAAACATAAGAATTTCTTTTCCCTTCAACAAAAGTATCACCTCTGTTATACATCCAAGTTAGTAGATTCCTAAACTTTTTGTAATCATCGGTTTCGGTGATTTTATCTTGGTATTTTTTTACTTCAATAAACTTGTTGTAAGGAGTTGTACTGTCATTAATAAAAATTTCAGGGTCATAACTCTCAAAACAAGCTCTTGAAATGTTAATGCCCGATTTGTCTATGTCTGGGAAATCTTCTATTAATGATTCAAAATGCTCTCTATGTTTAGCTTTGTCTGCAATTTCAACCAATGCCTTAACACCATTACCTGATGGACTTATCCATGCAGCTTTGACAAACTTATGCCCAATCATTTGGTGTTTTAAGGTGTATGTATCTTCTATGTGGTCAAAATCAAGCACAATAAAACCTGAGTGTTCTACTAAGTTTTCGTCCCTTCTTGCAGTGTCGAATACCCCTGAGAAACAAACAAGAGGTAGTTTTTTCTTCATACTACTTTGTTTTTCTTTATCAAAAGTGTTACGAATTTCCTCTACAATCTTTTGTGATTTGCCTGTTTTGATCCTTTGTAAACTTTCGTCTATGGTTATAATATTTGAGTTTTTTTCAAATAAACTATCGTATTGTGATATTTTCATATTGATGGTAATTTATAAATTTCTTCAATTTCCTCTTTTGTTAGCTTTATTTTGTGTGACATCAACTCTCGTTCAAAAAAAATCATAGAATCTTCTGGCCTTACTGTTGGGCGTGGTCTTAATGGGAACTTAAAGTGATTTATCCATGGACAACCATGATTTAAAGTTATTTTAGTCCCATTGGCACTTATTCTTATTCCCATCTTATCGTTGTAATCTTGTTCGGCTAATTGAGAATTGTTTGTACCGACAATGATTTCATCCTCCCAACATTCACCATTTAACCATGTTTCTGGGTTTTTTCGATATTTAACATCAGGGGTTGAATTAACGTAAGTAGGTACAACTTGCAATATTTTGTCTATTGTTGCCATTGATAGCTTATCAAATTTTTTCTTGCAATTTTTTCTTTCTACCTTTTTATTATACAATGTCCAAAATTCTTCAAACTTTTGCTCTTTTAGTTCGGTGTTTAATTTTTGAGTTTCAGACAATGATATTTGCTCGTCAAAAAAAACAGGATTATTATCTCCATCGGAAATGGAATCATTTTCGATGTTTAAAGATTCTCTTTCATTTTCATATTCTACTTCATATTCTACTTCTATTTTCCGAACTGTTACCAAAGCCTTTGAAACCCTTTCAAACCCTTCATCAACAGTTTCGTTTCTTTTTCGTAAAGTATTAAACCCCAAATCATTAGGTAGATTATCAAAAATAGCGATTGCGGATTTTTTCATATTAGGATTATAGTTTTGATGTTTCATGTAATTTACCAATAAAATCCAATTTCCAAGTCTTTTTATCCTATTTAACCCTTCCAAACGCTTTAAAATGGTTTCTATATCGTTTTGAACTATACCAGTTTCAAATGAAATTTTCTTAATTGAGCTTTCATAAATCCCAAGCATATTAGTTTTTTCATTTGTAATTAGGTAAAGGAATAAGAGTTTTTCATTTGGAGTTAATTCCTCAATTAATGGGTCACTCCAAAAACCTGTTGATACACTTCTTAATTTGCTCATAAACCGTATTGTTTGAAGATTTTAAAATTATTTATATGTTCAAGAAACATTTTTGCAAGAAGTCTATCATCAACCACATCACTTGCTTGTGATAATTTTTGAGTAATTTTATTTAAGTCTATTCTCAATATACCTAAATTAAAAAAATACCTTAAATTATTGTCATCAAATGCTTTTAAAAACTCCTCTTTTTTGTGACATTCTTTACAAAGGGTAATTAATAAATGATTACAATAATCCCAAGGTTCTAAATTTGGATAATAAATAGAATGATGAATGTGATTACTTTTACTTTTGTGTCCACACGATTGACACTTGCAATCATCTCTTTTTAAAATTTCTTGTCTTTTTGCCTTCCACTCAGGAAGTTGCAGTTTTTCTTTGTAGGTCATCTAAATAAAATATAAACTAAGCACCCCCAAAACAAATGTTGCAACGAGCTGACTAAAACTCCCATCGTTTCGGTAAGTGCTTAGATTTTTTTTATTTTTGTTGTAATTAGTCATAAAAAGAATTAGAGTTCGGTTGCATCAAATCATCTAATCGAGTACAAACATACAACAAAAAATCAATATCTTGTTAAAATATTTATAAGTTTTATAAAACCCATTATATCGGCTTTTATAAAACATTGATTTACATACATATATAAAACCAATAAATCTTGTATTTATAAACTTCGATATGTCGCATTTTATAATCCTTCCATCTCCCTAATAACTTCCTTCAAAGCATCAACTCTAAGTTGTCTTGCAAGAGGCATAAATCCACCACCGGGATATTGATATAAACTTTTAGGTCGGTCCTTTGCAAAAATTTCTCCTTTGGCAAACAGTTCGGGAAAGTCATGTCTGAAGGAGTAAAATCCTTTGTATTCAAAATAGGAACAAAATCCAAACATGGTATCTTCTGAGGTTGTACCTTCCCAATCTTTAAGTGCTTTTTTATATGCGTTAAGTCTAAGTCTTTTGCTAATCATTTTCTTGCTCTAACTGTTCAAAAGTGATTTCTTCAACCCATATCCATTTAATACTTCCATCAGTACCTTGCCACATTTGTTGTAGGCGAAGTTCTTGTGTGCTAAATCCTGTCATTTTAGGGGCATATCTCAAATGAGGTGTAAGGTAATATCCGTTTAAATCTTCTTTCATATTATTCCAATCCTTTAATTTCGTTATACAATTCCTCTGGCATTAAATCTTTAAACTTATCTGCCTTGTTTATCCATTTCTTAAAATCTTGTTTAAGAATTTCATTTTTAACAGAATTGATTAAATGTTCAGGCGTAAGTTGAAATTTATTATACCATGTTTTGGATTTTTCATCTATGGAAACAGGCGTAATAAGTCCTTCCCTTAAAATCTCAGACAATCTACATGAAACATGAACTCTATTCATATTAAACTTCATGGAAATATCTTCTGCTGAGAATGATTCAGAAGGATGTTGTTTGTAGTAATTTAAAATAGCCACCTTGTTGGCTACAATTTGGTCCTCATTTGCTTTGAGGGTAAGTAGTGATGTATCTGTTGTTTTCATTTTTTTTCTCTATTTTTAACTAATTCTACAATTTTACCTTGTTTGGCTAATCTTTTAAAAGAACAATAGACAGCACTTCTACTCTTACCATACATATCAGCTACCATCTGAGGGTGTTTGTGTCTGTGCTTCCATACAAAGTCGTCAAACTTCTGTGTTTCGTGTTCGGTATTACCTGTTAATCTTGGCATTTATTTAATCTTCTTTTCTAAAATTTCAATCTTTAAAGTTTCAGTTCCACGATCTACTTGTTCCATGATTATTTGCAAGTCAAGTTCTTTGGCCAACTTCTGAATAACTGCCAATCTATCGGCACCTAATGATTCACCCCTTTGAATAAACAACATTCCTAAGTTTGGATTTTCGGCAATTTTCATTCTTACACCAAGTTCCATAATTTCACTTGAAGATAGGTTTGATACATTTACCGGTACACCATTCCATATCAAATGTTCGTCATCAAAAGTCAATCCTTCAACAGATAATTGGCTATCTCTAATAGCATCAGCAATTAATTGTCTGGTAGTTTCTACCATGATAGTAAGATTCTCGGCCTGTTCCTTTAAATTGTTCAATCCACCTCTTTTTTTCTCATAATCAACTTTGATGTCATAGTTGGCATTGAGTTCTACTGCCTTGTCTTTTTGAACAATCAACTCAGATACATCTTCAATCTTAGTTTTGTCCTTCCATTCATTTGCCTGAGCATTTAAGGATTCAAGTTCAAACCTTTTATCTTGAAGGCGTTTTATCTCAGCATTGATATTAATAATTTGCTTGTTTCTATCGTCAATCCTTAAAACAACCTCATCAAACTTCCTTTGCGATGACATACTATCGTCTATTTTTTTAGACAGTTCTGTTATGTCAATCCTGTTTGCAGGGATATTCTCAGGGGGTAATCTTTTAAACTTATGTTCAGCAAGTTGACTATCAATAATTTTAATCTCTGAGTTTTTTTCTGTGCGTGTACGGTAATAGTTATCAAGTGTAATTTCTGATTCTTTAATGAGCTTTTTAGTTTCATCATCAAGGAAACTTTTATAGATTTCTACTTGTTGCTTCCGGCCTGACTTGGTTTCAGATAGCCTTACAAACTCGTCAATATCAAAATCAATTGCCCCTACAACATCTGCAAGGATTGATTTTCTTTTATCAACCATACCTTCAGGGGATGTAACAGTTATTTCAGGTTTACCTGCTTTAAATCTCACTTGGAATTTCCACTCACCACCATCTTTGTCTGTGATGATGTAGCCTTCACCCATTGCATCCTCTGGAATGCTTGTGGTTCTTCCTAATGCAATTTCTACAAACTGAATGAATGATGATTTCCCTACGCCATTATCTCCTAAAAGAATGATGTTGTGTCCGTTGATGTCTTTTTCAAGGTTCTTTATTGCCTTAAAATCTTGGATATATACTTTTACTAATTTCATATTATCTTTTTTCTACGACAAAATTAATAAACAAATTTGTCAATTAAAAATTTATTTAAAGATATTTTTAAGGTAATCTCTTGCGTCTAAAACTCTATTATTCATAAGGGTTTCCTTATCTTTTTCTCTTGAATAAGATTTGATATATATTCTTTTTTCAATAGGTATGCTGACAAAATCCTCAAACTTTCTTTTGGCTCTATCGTCTGATTCAAAGTTAAAGAAGTTTGCCTGTTCAAACCATTCCTCAAACAATTCCTTTTCAAAAATCATATCATTAGCAATTTCTACCATTTTAAAATCTGAAATAACACCACCATTGTAGTATTTTTCTTTCTCAATCGCCTTGTTTACTTGCATGATTGGGGATGACAATAAGGTATAAACCAAACTGAAATTGTTTACATTGTATAACTTCATATATACCCTGCCTTGCCATTCATACTTTGCATTGTCGTTCTTACTAACAACCATTTCCCAATAAGTATGTATATCCCATGAGTTCTTAATATCAAGCACAAGATCATCCTCTGGGGCGTAAATATCACATTCTCCTTCGTGGAATTTATCCATCATTCGGACATTGTTTTTTTGATATTCATTGCCGGTCATGTCCTTAATAAGTTCTACTGACTGAGGTTCAAGCAATATACCTTTTTCAAGATATTTACTTTTAATTGATGCTTTTCTTCTGTTGGTACATGCTTGGATGTAGGTTTCAACTGCCTTCTTTTGGCCTGTTTCTCCTAATCCTTTTACTCCCATTAAATCACCTTGACTATGTGATCTAAATAATAATTCGTCTATGTTAATTTTTTTCATTTTTATTTATAATATCGTAATAATAACTATCTCCATCTTCACTTACCCATCTATCGGATTGATTCTCTACAGAAATTGTCTGAGTATCTACTTTGAATTGTTTTAAATCTTCTTGCAATGGTTTTGTCACCCAATTGCTATCCTTCCAAAAAATTCTGTTGTTAGGTTGACAAAGCAAATATCCTTCATCAGATTCAAATATGTGACCACATTTATAGTCTGAGGGTTCATCGCTGTATGGATTATTAAACCAATCAACTGTGAACATATATGTACCCCATACCTTACTGCCATCCCTTAATACAATTTGCGCCCTGTGGAATGCAAGGAAATCATATTCAATGACTGCCACATTCTCACTAAAACAATCCCATAACTGCTTCATATTAAAAGGGATGTCATTTGTAGGCACTTTTGTATATACCTCTGACAATGGCACTCTACTACGAAGCATACCACAATCAGTCATCACATGGAAGGTTAAAATTTGACCAGAACAAGATTGTATTCCAAAAACATAAACATTAAAGAAAATATCTTTGTCACAATCTTGTTTGGTAAAATATGATTTACGAACTAATCCCTTAAAGGAAGGGATGTTGGAATTTAATTTCACTTAATATCAGAACGGTAAATCCGTATCTACTACTTCCTCCTTACCAAATGGCCCAAAATCTTCTCCATCAGGCAATGGTGCCATTGTTTCAACTGCTGCTCTATTTCTTGCAATAGCATCGTTGTGAGTTTGTTCTTCCTTAGATACTTCTCTAATCTGAGGGATTTCGGATTGTGTTTTTGAAAGGTATGCAACAAGATACTCCTGAAGTTGTCTGTCAAGGGTCATTGCAGATTCATTTGTTTTTGGATCTAATGCAATAATTTTAAATTTAGGGATTCGATACTTGGTTGCCCCTTTAGTACATTCTCTTTCTTCCAAAGATATTTCTACTGCACCTTTTGAAATTTCGCTTTTGCGTGATGAGAAGAAAGTCATCCACCCATCCAATTCAATCTCTGCTTTTGTTTTCTTGTCAATTAGGTGTTTACCTCCGGCAAGGCTACTTCCAACAAACATGATGTTGCCAATTCTCAAATTACCTTCTTCATCCTTGTAGGCAATGTAGGTTGATTGTGCGTACTTACCACCGTTTGCTTTAGTAGTATCTTTGATGTCCTTCCATAAGCCTAATGCAATGGATTCTTTGTTAATCCTTACATTTAAAGATTGCTTTGATAGGTCTACCACTTCGTTGGCATAAACACCACCCTTACCTTCTACAAATCCTTTGACTGTATGTAGGCTTGTGAGCCACATAAATCTAAAAGGTAGTGTTACAGGAATGTTCTCCTTTTTTTCTTTGTCGTAGTACGATAATGTACCTTCTGAACCGGACCACTGGAACCATCTTGTGCAAGGGTTCTCTAATTCTGTGAAATTACTTCTTGATGACATTTTTTTTCTTTTTTTATAAGGTTATGCGACAAAATTAAACTATATTTTTGTCAATTAAAAATTTATTTTTCTTGTTCTAAAGACCACATAAAAAACATTGCGTCACGAATATGCTGAAATACAGATTCAGGTCTTTCCCAATTCTTTTCTGCATATTCAACCGCTTTAATAAATTCTTTACGGAACTTTTCTTTATTTGCTTTCAATTCAACAAAATCGTAGTATTGTTGCAAGTGGAATAATTCTCCATGTGAATTGCTTTTAAAGATTCTATCTGCATAATCTTCAATACCTAATTTTTCAAACACTTCTTTAGAATCCATGCTATTCAATTATTTCGTTGATTTTTACTTCCTCGTATGTTATCTCCATACCATCAAAATCCAAAACTCCTTTAAGTTCAAAGTCCATCAAATCACCTGAAGTAATGTCGTTGTCATAAAGGTTATTTACTTTTCTGATTCCGTTTTTTAGGTTTGTAAACATTCCTAAAAGTTTTTTGTCTGAGCTTGCACTTTCCTTAACGAAAAATGCAAAGATTACATTCACTGGCATGATTTTATTTTGCTATGCGTTCAAACATTACTTGCTTTGGCAATATATCCTTACAAACATACACGCTTGAAAATGGTGGATTTAAACTTGGCTTTTGATCTGAATAGCTTTTAAAGTAACTAATTCTTTTATCAAAATACATTATTTCAAAATCATTTTCTTTAAACATTGTAAATCGCTTTTGGCTTTCAAACAATCCTACAACTCCAACAAGCATTGCAAATGGGATGTTTAATTTAAACAATCGTTCAAAAACTTCGTGCTTTAATGAATAAGGTGGGTTTGAGATAATATAATCAATTCCCTTTGGCGGTTCTTCTGTAAAGAAGTCCATACCTGCCTCAATGTGTGTCCAATGAACATTGTGTCCTGCCTTAATAAGCATTTTTACAAAGTTGCTTTCGTGTGTATCAAATGGACACCAAATAAAACTACTTGACTTTAAATACTTGATAAGCGGTTCTATTGCATAATTGGGAGTGTAAAACTCATCATTCGGGTTAATTACCCCTTGCATTTCTGCTTTGTTTGTTATTAAATCTAATTTCATCTTATTTTGCTATTTCAAAGCTATTTGTTATAACATTTATTACATCTTCCACTTCAATAGGCACTCCAAAGGAAACGCTTTTGCCGGGAATGTGGTTGACTTGCATTCTAAGTTGAATAGTTGTAAGGGGTGTTCCTGTGTATTCTGCAAACAAGTCATTCATTATCTTATATGCTTCGCCAAGGTTTGCCCCTACAAATGTCATGTAGGTATTCTCCTTTGTTTGTCTGTTAGTGATGCTTACCCTAATAGTTTCTTTGGGCATTGGTGGTGGTGAGTATATTTTCATTATATTTCTGAAGGTACTTGTATTTTTGTTTTATTCTTAAACTGCATATACTTTACCCATGTTTCAAAACTTTTGCAGGGCTTAACCTTAGTAGTTTTTACTTTTAAAGGTTTTTTTGCTTGGATGATTAGTCCAAATATACTTGTGTCTGTCATAACTAACTAAATAATAATTCTCTACTATCTTTACTTAATTCAAATTTCACTTTTCTGATGGCATTCTTACAAGATGCTAACAAGCAAGACTTCCTCCATGAATATCCTTTTATCAATTTCGCTTTTTGGAGTTTCAATTCTAAAAGGCAAATCTTTAAAAAGGCTTTGCTCTCAATACTGACTTTTTTATTAAACTCTCTCAATTTTGCTTTTTCAATGGAAATTAGAAATTCGGCTTTGCTCTTAAAAAATTGTAAGGTCTTTAAGTTAAGATACCCTACTGTTTTGATTTTTACTCTGATGATTTTTTTTCTGGTCATGGCTTTTTTATTTTAAAAGATTGAGTGTGTTTAAAATGCTTTCAAATGATTTTTGAATATCGTTTGCTCGATACATTACTTCATCCATACCTTCTGCATTTTTCTGCGCATGGTTTCTTTTTTCTTCAACTGATTCGATTAGTAGATCAAGCAATTCTGCTTTTTCTTGTGCTAACTGGATTTGTTCCTGTGTTAAGATTATTAATTGTGTCATGGTTGTGTTGATTCTGTGTTTAATTCATTGATAGCGTTAATTATTTTATTTAATGCTGTTTGCTTTTGCTCTGAATGGGAAATCAATTTATTGCATTCTTCCAATGCTTCAATAATTGCTTTTCGTTCTTCTAAATATTCTTGTCTGCGTTTAACACAAAATTCCAATTCTTCTTGAGCTTCTGTTTTGACTTCTTTAAAATTCATCATATTTGCTTATTTATTTTAATTCTGTTGATAGTTTGGTTTATTTTGGTAGGATTGTATGGTCAAACCACTTTTAAGTACATTAAAACTAAGAAAAACGCTTTTTAGTCGTCTAACTTCGTTAATATATCCGTTTGCTTCTGCATGTATGATTGTTTGTTTGCAGTATTGAGCAAATAAAAGGTCATCTAAGGAGGCAATTTTTAAGGCGCTTTCCATGTCAAGTTCGTCTGTCATGTATTCAAACAATACTTTTGACAATAATTTTCTGTCGTAAAATGTAGGTATGTTCATATTATTATCTGTTATAAATTGCTTTTCTTATTAAATATTCGTTTGCATTTGCTTTTTTAAGTCGTTCTTCTATTAGTTTTTTGGTTACAATTCCCCCTATTAAGAAGGAGGAAATTGCAACTATTAAAAAGAAGATGTAATTTGATATTGCTTTTTTCATAATACTTTTTTATTAAATTGTTACTTTTTTCTACTGCCTCAACCCCCTCCAATTTACTGAAGGGGGCGCCGGCTTGACAATTTAATACCTACACGAAATACTTTTTTAACTATTGTCTTTAGTTGTTATAATTTGCTTTTTTAATTTCTCGGTGGTTTGCCGTAAAATTTACCGGAGGGCGTTTTATAAATATCTATTAAAAAGCCGTTTTCAAGGTAACAAGTATCAAAATAATTTGCATTTTTTGGATGCTCTGAAGCTGGACAAATTTTTTCTAAAAAATACTTTTTTGGCTTGTGTGCTTGTTTACTTAAAATACATTCTATTTGCGTTTTACTTCTTAACTTCAATTCATGTTCAATGATCCATATTTTCGCCTCTGTGCTTAAATTTTCCGCTTTGCTATTGTCTGAGTATTGTTTATAAGCGCTTTTTAGGTCGTTTAAAGCCGTTTTTAAAGTCGCTGTGCTTGTTTCTTGTATTTCGTATGTCATATAGTTGCACAATACTCTATAAGTGAAGGGATCTAAAATATTAAACTTTGGATGTAATTTCATAATATTATAATTTATATTTCAAAATTGTTTCTTTTGCTTTTTTAAGTTTATACCAAATTTGAGCTTTTTGGGTTGCTGTATGGTTTACGCTATTTAATACTCGAATGATTGAAATATTAATGTTGTGCGCTTTTTCTTCTGTGGTGTACTTTTTTAATGTCATGGTTTATTAATTTAAAATAATTTGTTCCAGTTCTTCATCATTGTAATTTTTACTTAAATAGTTTAATAGGCTTTTTTCGCTTCTAAACTTTAAAATTGTTTCTTTGTCGTTCCATGCGTTTTGATACTTGTATTCTTTTAAAATAGCAATATAATTGCCTTTAAATACTTTGCCTTTGTCCGCTATTAACAATACATTGTCTGTTAATACGTTTTCTCTTAAAATAAATTGATTCATACTATTAAATTTGTTGTTTTTTTTCACTGCCTTAACCCCTTGACGTTTTACTGTCGAAGGGGCAAAGGTTGTGAAGGGGGTTGCTTGCTATTTTTTTTCTACATGGTAAACATCAAACGTTTTTCCCCACGCTGTTTTTTTAAAATTAAAACCTATTTTTTCAAAAATTGAATTATAACACGATGTACCCACGCCACTTTCAAAATATGGTAATTGTCCATAGCCGGCACCATAACCAAAAATATCTTGGTTTTTTGCTTCTACATTTTCGTTTTTAACCATATATAAAAGCTTTTTTAATTCATTGCATTGGTTTAGTGCTTCGGCTATTGCGGCACTCTCTTTGTCGTATCCACAGCCTGAAGCCTTACCTACAAAAATATTTCGTGTAAAGTCTTTAAAATTTACGTTTACTGTTGCTGTTGGATTATTGCCCCACATTTTTGACTTTTTCCACTCTACTGAAATAGATATTGTTTCGATTTCTTTTGTAGTGTTAAAAACTAAATTAATAAAATCAATTTGTTTTTTAAGTTGCTTTGCTGTTGCTTTTTGTTTGCGTGCAATTAAATAGGCTTTTAAGTCATTAATATTGCTTAAGTCTTTTTTATTGCTTTTAGGGATCAATGTGTTAAAAGTCCAAAAGTCTAAAATTTCTTTAACTTCTGTTTTTTTGTTTAATTCTTCGAACCATAAATTAAAGTTAATGATTGCGTTTTCTGTTGTTTGGTTGATTAAATTGTTCATATTGATATTTTATTAAATTGGTTTATATTGATGTATTAAAATAATTGTGGTTGTATTCTTGTTCTTTCGTGTTGCTTGTTTGCTTCTATTAGTTTGCTATTTAAAGCACGCATATAGTCTATATTAGCTTTTTTAGTTAGTATTGTATTAAAATGTTTTACTTCATTACTCCAATAGCCGTATTTATTAGATAAAAAATTTAATCTTTCTTCATCTGTGCATATTTCGTAAATGTCCCAAAGTGGCTGTACATAATAACCTTTTAAAGAATTGGCAATTTTAAACATGTTAAAAACTTGGTCGTCGTCGTTTAATCCGGCTTTTGATCTTACATTAACTTTATTAATTGCGTTAATTAACTGTTGTTTTGTTGGTTTCATAAATTGAATATCTAAATTGTTGGTACAATTCTACGACATATTAATAATATAAACAAGAAATATTTTTGTAAATTTTAACAAATTGTTATAACTTACTGAATATCAATAAAATAAATTTTAAAATACTTTGTAAAAAGTAACAAAAAGATATAAAAAAGGGGTTTATTTTAGTGTCAAAAAATCGTGTAAAAAGGTATTTTCTGTCATTTTTTCGTGCAAAGTGGTATAAATTTTTATAAATCTGTCAATTTCTGCATGACCTTTTAAACTTATTCTATAGTTTTTTCTTGCGTATGTTCCCTTGTTATTTGAGGCGGAAACTAAACCAGTTTTTGAATAAACTTGTTGTGTGTTTAATTGCTCTATATATCCAATGTGTACAAGATCTTCAATTATTGTCCTTAAGTCGTGCATTTCATTTGCTTGAAATTTTAATATTTGTTTTTGTTGGATCACCCCTTTAAATTTCGTACTTATAACATAACAAGACAAAAAAACATGAATAGTGTAATAATTTAAACCCTTAAAAATATTTAGTTTTTTATTTTTTTTTATTTCTTCAATTACTGAAGGAAAGACAAGCGAATGACAAAGGGCAAAACCTAAAAGTATTTTGACTTCATTTTTATTTTTTTTTATTTCTGCTTTTAGTGTTATATCCCTATATACATACTCTCTCAATTTTTCATTTGTAAGTATTAATACTCTTGCCGGTAATACTCTCAACGCTTCTTTTGTTTCATTACTGAGTATGTTATATTCTTCATACTGTTCTAATTTCTTTTTATTCCTTACAAAAGGTTTAAATGTTTTTATATAGGTGTTATTTTTCTTTATCATTCTAACAAAAATAGCTATATAAACAAAACTTTTAAAGTTAGATTGCCCTAACTTATCTATTTAGGACTATGAAAGAATTTTTTTTGAAAATTTGCAGTATTAAAAGGAAATTGCAAGCGGGTGTATCAATTCATATACCTATGAAGGCACAAAAGCCTGTTTAATCCCCTTTATTTTCAAGGGTTTACGCTTATACATCAACTTCTTAAAAAAACGATAGGGGAGGGCTTTTTATGATCATTTTATTGTATCAAATTTTGTCTTATAATTAATATTATGTTAAGTAGATTTGATCTATTGCCTATTATACGACACTCCCCTTGCATGTGAAAACGCTTAAAATTCTGCTTCATACGACAATAAATAGGGTTAAAAGTGACAATTTAAGGGGGTGGCTTGCGTAAATTCGGATTCGGTTCGTACAGGGGCGTATGGCATTCATATATATCACCTGCCACATACTCCTGCAAAAGCGATTACTTCCCTACAATCCCCTTTAAAAACGCCATATTTACACAATAACCTCATTCTAACCTATTTCTAAAACGCCACATTCCCAAACAATCACTTCCCAGAATCAACCCTCATTAACCCTTACCTTCTACAATAGTATCTTTAAGAATGGATATGTGAGGGGGTGGGTTTAGTAAAAGGGTGTTTTTTGGGGTTATTTTGGACTGGCATTTTCAAACAATGAATTAGTTTTGTATCAAATTTTCAGGGGTTGATATATTTATTGTTGTTTTTGGGGTTATTTTAGGGTATTTATCGTTCGTCTTTTATCTTTTTAATGATTTCGGATTCGATATGATTGGCGAGTTGTTCAAAGAATTGCATGTATCTTTTGTGAGCTGATGAGTTTTTGAAGGATGTTTCGTTTTTAGATCCAAGCATTCTTGCAAGGTCTGCATGTGATAGGTTGTATTTTTTGAACAATGGATTGTGTTTCATTATGTAAAAGTAATTAAATTTTAAAAATAATCAAAAATAAATTTTGTCGTATAACTTTTAAGTATTAATTTTGTCGTATAATTTAGAAAGAAAATAGGCATGGAAAGAAAAATTAGTAATAGAAAGCGTGGTGTATGTCATCCAAAGTATATGGGGGATTATATTACTCCAAGGGGGGTTTTTAAGAATTTAGTAGAGGCGGCCATTGCAAATGACACTTATGATAATTATATTTTAAGAAGATGTAAGAGGGGTGTTGCTGGATATGGATTTTTGGCAGGGGAAGTTAGACAGCCTAAATGGTATGTTGATTTGCTAAGTTCGGATAAAGGATTGCAGGGGAGTATGATACTTGCAGGGAGAGTAACGAGGGGGAAAGAGAGAGTAATGTACTTAACGCCAAAAGGATTGTTTGGGGATGTTGCTACTGCATGTGTCTATAATGAAGGAGTTAGTGAATTTGATTTAAAGAAAATGTGTTTGATGGGTAAGAAAGGATGGAAGGTGGTGAAGTGTTAGTATTAGGCCAACAACAATTTGATTTCACCCCAAGATTATATCCTTTTGAGGGGTATTATATTGTAAGGGCAGTTCCTGTAAACAGGGAACAAAAAAGAACATTCATGTTTGAAACAAATGATATTATTAGAAGATTGTATTCTATTGAGAATGAATTTATCTACTATTTGTTTGGAGAGGATAGTGTGATAAAGGACTTAGAGTATATGGTTGCTTACAATCATTTTTGTGAAAGGTATGAATATACAGTTGATTGGATAAATAGAGTTCAAAAGCCTAAGTGCGTAGAACTAAGAAGGGATTATTTTAGAAATGAATATAAAAGTCAAAAGTAAAAAAAATAAATAATAATGATAAACTTAGAAAAAATAAAACTCCTTAATAACAATGTCTTATTAAAGGTAAAGAAGTACAATGATAAGGTAGAACTTAAAGGAGGGACAATCCTTGCAATAGACACTTCCTTTGAGCCAGAGAAACATGCAAATATTGTATGTGAAGTAGTAGCCACTCCCGAAAGATTAGTGTTTGGATATTCTACCGAAAGGAACCAAAGAGGTAACCTTATGCCAAAACCTAATAGCATGGATTGGAAAACAACTATGGAACTTAGGAAAGGTGATGAGGTCATTATTCACTTTAATGCCTACAAGTCTGCCTTTGAAGAAGCAGGTAAGGTTGTAGAAGTTGATGGTGAAGAACACTTCTTCTGTGGGTATGATAGAATATTCCTTGCAAAAAGAAAATGGAAAGATGTGGAGATAGAGTTATTCAAAGAACTTAACCACGATAAGGACATTTCTGTGGATGCTATGGAAATGCTTGGAGTAACGGTTGACAAGGATAAAAATGTTTGGAATATTATCATGCTCAATGGATATATGCTTGTAGAGCCAATTGAAAAAGAAATTACAAGCAAGTTTTTAGAAATTCCTAAATCCATAGGCAATACAGATAAGAAAAAAGTTAAAGTATGCTACAATGGAAGTGATAATGAAGGGTATCTTATTGATGTGTATGAAGAAGCAAGGGGACTAAAATGGCAAGATGAAATTATCATTGACAAGCATTGTGATATTCCACTTGAATACCATGAAACATTAAATAATAAAAGGTATTGGAGAGTTCAGAAAAATTTAGTTCAAGGGGTGGTTGTTAAAGAAAGTATGTTTTAAGTTATGATAGAAAGAATAAGCGGAATAGATACAACTATCTCAAGTAAAATAAGAGATTTTGAAAAACAAGGTTTTAAGGTTGAAATATTGGCAACACACATTGACCCTGAAAATACAAACATTATTACAATGGTCATTAAATTAAGTTAAGTATGCCTAACACTACATTTAAAGAATACGCACTTCAAAAAGCAATATGTAAGTACATAGAGATGAAATATCCTCATGTACTATTTCTATCTGATACAGTTGCAAGTGTAAGATTAACTCCCCAACAAGGGGCAAGAAACAAAGCAATTCAAAAGAGAGATTTTAGTTGCCCTGATTTAATAATCCTACAACCAAACGATAAGTTCCATGGATTGATGATGGAATTAAAAGTCAATAGTCCATACACTAAAGAAGGTAATTTAAAAAAACAATCTGTGGAAGTAAAGGTTGCCGGGAAAGTAGTTGACAAATATGACCACCTTGAAGAACAAGATAGGGCATTGAGGAAGCTTAGAGAAAGGGGTTATTGGGCAGATTTTGTTTGGAGTATTGATGATGCAATGAGAATAATTGATAAGTATGTAGGGAATTTACTATGATTTACACCGACCTTAAATATATAGCAAGTACAAACCAAGAGAATGACTATGCCGAACTATTTAGGTATTTAAAGACATTTGTAAGCCAAAGAAGAAGGGCGGTATATAGACACGATGGCGTTCCATATTGCTATGTTAGAAAAAATATGATTCTAAAATTAAAAATGGATAGTGTGTACTTATGCAAGACTTCTGAATTTGATGGCATCCTCAGAGGGGACTACATTAGTAAAAAACCTCTTAAAGTAAACTTCAAGAAACTGGCAATGAAAAACTTTTGCCAACAAATCTTTAAGCAAGTGTGTAAGCACTATGGATTGCCTGTTCACAATTCCCTCATACAAAGTAAGGTTACAAAGAATAGTGTAAAAATGTTCCACCACCATGTATGGTATAGAATAAAAATCTACTACGAGTTTGATGACAATGTGCCTTATGGAAGGTTTAAAGTAGAAGATGAAAGGAAGGGAATTAATGAATATAAAGACATCCCCGAAGATATTATTTTAAAAATCAAAGAAAAAACAACATATTTGCCTAATATATTATAAGTATGGAATTTGCACCAAGTGATTTTAATAGGTTAATGATTGATGTTTACAATGCAGACATGAGTGTGCCATTTGTAAATCAATTCCATCAATTACAAATCTATACGGAATTTTCAGACATCATACCTAAGAAACTTGAAAGAAATAAAATCATTAAGTGGATAGTGTATGTTTATGACAAAGGTTCCCCTTACAGAGATAAGTATAAGAACTTAACCCAAAGGAAAGTTCAGGCAATGATTGATGCAGGGTATGGACTTGAAGGAGAATTTTTCCCAAAGGAAATCGAGGATATATTGCAAGGGAAGAATGAAAGAGTGTGCAATATGATTATTGCCTACATTAAATTACATTGTGATGCAGAATATGCCCACTTAATATTGCTTGAAGCAATGTACTTCCAAATTTACCGAGAGGTACTAAGTGGAATTACTCAGAAGATTGGTGAGCTTGAAAAAACAAAAGAAGCATACACCAATGCCATACATACCGTATTAATGAATGATAAGGACAAAGGGTTATTGTCTGCACTCTATAAAAGCATTAATAATGACAAAGTAAAATTAAGGCCAGAAGATATTGCCAAAAGCATTAGAGAAAAAGGAGTTGAAAAAACAGTTGAGGAATTAGATTAAAAATATGAGAGGAACAAGATTTTACAATTTTAGCACCGAAAACACAATTTGCCATTCATTAAAAGTATTGGGATTTAGTGTATGGTCATTTTATTATAACAATGGATTTGGATGGTTCAGATTATTTAATAAAGGATTAAAGTGGAAAAACACATCTATTCATGGTTTTTTGTTTAGTGAAAGAAATGGGCATGCTCACAATAAAAGTATTCAGTTAGGTAAATTTAGAATAGCAGTTTTAGATTAATGAAAGAAACTCTTGATAAATATAAAAGGTATGGGATAAAGAAATCTATCTTAGAAGGATATTCAGACGAAGTCCCTTTTATTGATTTTAACGAAGATGACCCTGACTTAGATACTATCAGAGTACATTTGCCAAAAACACCTAATTGGAATGAGATTGATGGATTTGGGAAACCTGCCAAAGAACAAAAATTCACAAGGCAACAAGTCCCAAGCAAACTTCAAGCACTTCAAGAAATACAAGATGAGGATGGTGAGTTCTTAACCCAAGACGAAATATGGGCCAAGATAGATGAGGATGTAGAATACTATGCCGAAGAAATTAAATGGATAAAACTACAATGGAAAAGAGTATTGTCAGGATATTGGTTTTTTAATAATGGCAAAGCAACCTACATTGATGGCTGGAATTATTTTTATCTAAACTTCTACAACCTTGACCATGGACCACCCGAATACAGGGATAGGGATAGAAGGTTCTTTTTATTTGCAAGATACTGTTATAGTGACCCCAATTGCTACGGATTTGTTTATCCAAAACACAGAAGGGAAGGGGCAACTTACAAAACAAGCTGCATACATTACCTAATAATATCCATGCTAAATAATGCAAGGGGCGGTATTCAATCCATGACTGACGTTTCTGCAAAAGACGTTTTTAGTAAACACATCATTGACCCATGGCGAAAAATGCCATTCTTCTTTAGGCCTAATCACAATGGTGGTGATGACCCCAAAACATTATTGTCATTTAGGGCATCTTCTTCAAGAGGTAAAAAAGGAATAAAAGCAAAGAGTGGTAAAACCTTAGACAGTGAAATTAGTTTTAGGTCATCAGGGGAAACCGCCTATGATGGTACGAAATTATATTTCTATCACCATGAGGAAATTGGGAAATTGGTTGAAGGAAATGTTGTAGAAAGATGGAACATTGCCAAACTAACATTGTCAACAGGTGCCGGTAGAAACATTCATGGATTTACCATTCAGACATCAACTGTTGGAGAAATGGAAGCAGGTGGTGGTGAGAACTTCCGAGAACTTTGTGACAACTCTATGTATGGCGAAAGAAATGCCAACGGACAAACTGCAACTGGATTATATATTTTATTCATGCCTGCATACGATGGATTGGAAGGATTTGTTGATGGCTATGGCATGTCTATCATAGATGAACCTACTGAGGAACAACTTTATTACACCAAAGAAAAGATTGGTGCAAGACAATACATAGAAAACCAAATAGAATACCTATCAAGGAAAACAGACAAAACAGATTTGCTTGCATTCCAAAGGCAACATCCAACTACTTACAGAGGTTGTTTCAGAACAAACCAAAGAAACCCATTCTTTAACATACCACTTATAGAAGAAAGGTTGGACCAACTAAGGGATGATAAGACTATGATGATAAGAGGGAACTTTGAGTGGTTAGGTCAACCTTATATGTCAAAGGTAAAATTTGTAGAAGATCCTAATGGAAGATTCAGAATGTCTAAAATTCTCCAAGGAAATGAATCGAACAAGTTTTTTTGGAACGCTGAGTTTGAAAGCTGGGAACCATTGAATTTAGGTTATTGCGCAGGGGCCGATACATTCAAGTCTAACAAAGTAAAAAGTAAAAAGAAATCAGATGGTGCCGGTGCAGTATTTTGGGGCCACGATATTTTATTAGACCCTCACGATAGAGAGGTGGAACTTTGGCAAAGCAATAGGTTTGTATGTACTTACTCAAATAGATTGCCTACAAAAGAGGACTATGGCGATGACATGATAATGATGTGCCTGTACTATGGTTGCCCAATGTTTCCCGAAACAAACGTGCCATTCGTAACAGAACATTTTGAAAAATTAGGTTTTGATAGATTTTTAGTAAGGTGGAATGAGAGAGGTAAGTATGATACCATTGCAGGTAAAGATACTACGGTAAAATTAAAGCAAAGAATATTTAATGAATACCGAACATACATTCAGAGGCATGGTATGAGAGAAAGGCACTCAGACTTGCTTATAGAAATAAGGGACATAAAAGACATTGATGATATGACCAATTATGACTTATTTGCAGCAGGTGGATTTGCCTTAATAGGTAACTTAAATTATTGGCCCGATGTCCAAAAAGATAATTTACAACAAGATGACGAAAATAATCTTACTTTTGTACAAGAAATAATATATTAATGGCAAATTCATTTAATAATGGCAATACAGTAGGGATATATGGTTTCCCATCACATGACATAAATCCATCTGACAAACTTAAAAAAGATTGGAATGTTGCGTATTGTAAAGCAATAGATTCCCTTTACAGAAATAATCTGTCTGGTTTAAACTACACCGATGCAGAAATATTCCGAAAGTGGAGAAGGTATGGGAATGGCAGACAAGATAAATTTCAGTACATGGATTTACTTGGCATTACCCAACAAAAGGCACCAAACATCCCTACGCAAGTAACCACATCTGCCAACCCAACAAGGGTGACAAATGATTCTGTAAGAAAAGGTTTTATGAATGTCAATTGGGATATTGTTCCTGTGGCACCAAACTTTAAAAATATTATTCTTGGAATTGGTGAGGATATGGACTATGATGTGTTTGCCGATGGAATTGATGAAGCAAGTTCAGCCGAAAGAGAACAAATGAAATGGCTTCTTTGGGTAGAAAGAGAAATGAAAGACTACTTTGAGAAGATTGAACAAACTGCCAATGTTAAATTTGAAAAGCCAGACTACATCCCTGCAAGTAACCAAGAGTTAGAGTTATTTTCACAATTAGGTGGATTTAAACTAAAATCTGAAATGGCTATTGAGCAAGGGATAAGCTATACATTAGAATTGTCTGATTGGAAAGAAATTAGAAGAAAGCTATTAGAAGATGCCTTTGAGTTAGGCGTTGTAGGCGTAAAAGATTATGTTGATCCATTCACCCAAAAAGTAAAAGTAAGATATTGTGACCCTGAATTGTGTGTGATACCATACAACCACCAAGAAGGATTTACAAACATGCCATTTGCAGGGGAATACACCTTTTATAATATTGCAGACATTAGAAGTTTAACCAACCCTGATGGAAGTGCAATCTTTACTGAACCTGAATTAAGTGATATTGCAAAGTTTGCACTTACACAATGGGGTAATCCAAATGTAATAAGTAACATGCAACCTGATGCCTTTGGCAGATATGAGTATGACAACTTTAGAATAATGGTACTTGACTGTGAGTACAAGTCAGACGATACCGAGTATAATACCGAAAGAACAACTGCCGATGGTAAAAAAGTAGTCCATAAAGATACATACGGTAAAGTGAGAAATTCAGAAACGAAAAAAACTCACGTTATTAAAAAGCAAATGTATTACAGATGTAAGTGGATTGTAGGAAGTGAATATGCTTGGGATTATGGACATCAATTTGACATTCCAAGACCAACACCTTCACAAGCCAATTCAAGTTACCACTTCTATAAAATGAAAGCAGGTTCATACATTGAAAGAATTGTTCCTTATTTAGATGGTATTCAATTGGCATGGTTAAAACTTCAAAACGCATTAGCCAAAGCAAGACCAGCAGGATTGTCTATTGAATATGGAAGTTTGACAAACATTTCTATGGGTAATAATAAATTAACGCCATTGGAAGTTTTAAGAATTGCCAACCAAACCGGAGATGTATTGTTCCAAGCAAGTGCAACCAAAAGCCATTTACCATCACAAACAAATTACAGACCAGTTCAAGAATTGCAAGGCGGTATGGGTAATCAATTAAATGAATACCTTACAATCATTGCATCACATTTGGAAAGCATAAGAACTGCAATAGGTATTAATAGAGTAGCAGATGCAAGTTCACCTTCAGCAGACCAATTGGTAGGAGTGTCTGAAATAAGCATGAGTGCCACAATCAATTCCTTAAAGCCAATGTTGACATCAATATTGAATGTTAAAGAAAGGTCATGTAGAAATATTGCCTTACGAATGCAAATGTTGGTTAAGTTTAATAAGGTGTATGAATTAGGATATACTAAAGTGTTTGGAAAGAATATTACTCAAGTGTTAAAAATTGGAAGTGAGATTGAGAACTCTATGTTTGGAATACGAATAGAGGCAAGACCGAACCAACAAGAAAAAGACCAAATTATGAATGCAGCTTTGGAAAGCATGAGAGTAGGAAGGCAAGGCCAACCATTGTTAGGGTATGGCGATTACTTAATGGTCCAAAACTTTGTGAACTTAGGTATGACTAAATATGCAAGAGCATACATTGCCCAAAAAGAAAGAGAGGCAATTGATAGAATGGAACAAGAGAAACAAGCAGCTATTGCACAACAAGGCGAACAAAACGCACAACTTCAACAAATGAAAGGTGAGCAAGAAAAAGCATTGTTTGATATGGAGATGCAAAAAATAACCTTGCAAGCAAATGAAGAACGAGCAACCCTTGTCCTTAAATACGAAAAAGAAATGGAATTAAGATTTGGATTAAAGGAAATGGAAATGGAACAAAAGAATGACGAGAACATTATCAAAGAAATTGCAGAACAAGAAAAAATGAATAACCAGGTTCCAAAATAAACATTATATTTGTAACCTTAAAATACTTCTTTCGTGAGTGTTATTTTTTTTCGCAAGGGTGCCACATTAATTTGTGGCATTTTTGTTTTCTAAAATATTAGACACTTTTGTAACAACCTATTGAATTATTCCCTTACTTTGCAAGTAATTTTACACAAACATGAGCGATAACGGAGAATATTTAAAAGATTTGTTCCTTGAAGGGACAGCACATTTGAGGGAAACTCCCCCAAGTGATGCACCAATTGATGCTACACCAAGCGAAACAACACCGCCAGTAGAACCTCCTGCACCAACAGAAACGCCTGCAACACCTGAGTCAACTGCACCTACAATTACAGATGCAATCAGGTTACAGTCTATCAATGAAATGTTAGGAACAAACTATGCTTCATTAGAAGATGCGGTTGATGCAAAAACAAGATTGTCTGATTACGACCAACTTAAAGATTACAAATCTAAGTATGATGAAATCAGCCAACTTCCTGCAACAAAATTCCATTCAAAGACCATTGAGGAATTAAACGCCTTTGCATCAGTTACAGGAATAGATGACCCAACAATCATTAAAGCAGTAAAGAATTTTTCAAGCACAACTGAAAAAGACCCTATTGAAGCATTGGTGCTTGCAGAGATTTTAAAAGACCCCGGATTAGTAGGCAAAGAAAACTTACTAAGAAAGCAGATTTCAAGAAAGTACCAAACAACAGTTGATGAAGATTTGTATGGTGAAGAATTGGAAAAAGCACAAGATGAAGCAGAACTAAACAAGTTCCAACTTGAAAGAGATGCTTCAAAATCAATCAAAGAAATAGAAGGAATTTTAGAGAAGGTGAATACTGAATCTAATTCCGACACTATAAGTAAAGTTCAAGAACAAAGACAACAACTCAAAGCGCAATGGGAAGATGTAATTGGCAAGAACGTGGACAAAATTTTCAGTAAAATTCCTATCACAGTACCGAAGGGAAAAGATGCGAATGGTCAAGAAACTTTTGAAACCATAGACACACTTGAACTACCAGCAGCAGAGGCAAAGCAGTATGCCAATCAAGCTATTCAAAATCTCGTTAATTCTGGATTGGAATTAAGTGATGAGAACTTGATAAAAGCAGTAGCAGAGCAACATCAAATTGCAATTGCAAGAAACATTAACAAAGCAATCGCAAAGGTGCAAGCTAAAGTTGAGGCAGAAGCAAAGCTAAGTGCAGCAAAAGAGATTCACAATCCTTCAGGGGTTGGGAATAACGGAACGCCACCACCACAACCAACTCAAAAAGACGTTTCAGATATTATTTTTGAAAAGTACATGGGTAGGTAGTCTAATGGCAAAAAAAATGAAAAAAAATAAACTAAAGTAAAGGAGTGTTCAAATCAAATTTTAAAAATATTAAATAAAAAATGGCAAACATCCCAGCAGTTGCAGGCAATTTTCAATCGAACATTGTATCTGCATTCGACGTAGTAAAACCTGACATATTGAGCAAAATGTTCAAACGTTACAATGATCAAGGTTTATCATGGTTCTTAACTTTGAACCAATTAGGTTTTTTAAAACCAGTAGCTAATCAAATTTATTCTCACTATGAGGATGATTTGAAAAATCCAACTTTCCTTTCAAGAGGTATCGTAGCACAACCGGCAGCAGGGGCATCTATGGATGTTATCTTAGCAGCAGTAAACGTAGATACTAACAACGGATTCTATCCAAGATTAGGTGATGTTGTTTACTTTAAAGGTGGACAAACAGGTATCATCACTGTTATTGACGTAACTACTCCTGCACAACCAGAATTGACTATTAGTCCTGTAAGCACTACTTACCAATTACCTGCAGTAGCAGCTAACGAAGAAATCAGTATTTTCTCAGGTGCATTTAGTGAAGGTTCAAGACAACCTAAAGGTGTTGTTCCGGGTGCAGTAAAACGTACTAACTACACACAAATCATCAAAGAAACTATGGGTGTAACAGGTAGCCAATTAACTACTCAAACATGGTTTGATGGTTGGGTATCTGCAAGTGGTCTTGATGGCTCTTTGCAAACTGCAAGTGGTGATAGTTGGTATAACATCAACTTTGCTGATGCTGAGTTCAGAATGGCTTTAAAAACTTCAGGTGCGTTATTGTTTGGTGAATCAGGTGATGCTTCATTAATTGACCCATTAACAGGTGAACCAATCTACACTACTCAAGGTTTAATTCCAGAAATTAAAAGACTTGGTATGCAAGATTCTTACACTCCGGGTTCTACAAGTTTAGCAGACGTTGATACTTACAACAGATTGTTAGATACTCAATACGCAGGTGACTTTGTTATGGGATTATTCTCAAGAGCATACACTACTGAGTTTGAAAATGCACTATCTGCATTCTTAGCTAACACTAACATCAACTATGTTGAAGCTCAAATGGAAGCTAAATATGGCAGACAAGGTAAATCAATTTGTACTGACTTCAACTCTGTAAAAAGAGGTGCAAGAACATTCATGTATCAAACATTCATGGAGTTCTCTAACAGACAAACTTTTGGTATTACAGGTTCAGTAGCACAAACTTACGGAGTATTTATTCCAATGGCTCAAAAGAAAGACCCTAAGTCTTTACAATTGACTGATAACATTGGTGCAAGATACAAAGAGAAAAACGGTTACAGCAGAAAAATGGAAATCTGGTCAGTAAACGGTGCAGGTCCCGGCTTAAAAGTTACAGACATCGACATGAACTTTACATACATGCGTTCAGAAATTGGCGCACATCAAATGGGTGTAAATCAAATGTTGTTAGTTTCAGCATAAACAAACTATTGACACATGGGGACAACAAATCCCCATGTGTTTTTTTAATTTTAAATTTTACACAACATGATATATATTAATAACGAATTAGCAAAAATCAACTCAATCCCAGAATTGAGAACTGCAATGAATGAGTTTGACGCAAAGTTTGAACGCAACATTGACAAATCAGGAAAATTAATCAAGCCAATTACTATCAAGTATAGAGATGGTTTGATACAACCCGACAGAGATAACCCCGGTAAGTTTGCAATGCCAAGGTCACTTGGTTTAAAGTTTGTTGTAAGCGCCTATGTAAATAAGGAAAATGCGGAAGTAAGATATTCTTCTACTCCCGGCAGACCTAATCCAAAAACAGGCGAATTAGAATTTGGTGTTCAAAGTTTACCAATAGAGAATGGCAGAGCATTAATAATGGATAAGGACTTAGCGTTCTTCTTTTATCACTTCTCACCACAAAACTTTGATAAACCTGAGAACATGCAAAACAACAATGCTTGGTTTGTGATTGAGGACAAAGTAAACGAGAACGTAGAAAAAGTAAAAGCAAAAAGAATTGCTGCAATGGTCAAAGTAAAATTGTTTTCTGAAATTGAGGAAGGTGGTTTAAATGACGAGCAATTAATTGAAGCATCTAAAAACATGTTAATTCCAAATGTCCAAGGATATGTGGATGAAGATAATTTAGATGGATTGAGATTATTGCTTGAGCAAATCACTACCAACCCTATTAAGGCAGATGAGTTTATTAGATTGACTTCAAGAACTGCCATTACAGGCATGCACAAACCTCAAAGACAGTATGAAGTAATTGAAGCGTTAGAGGCAAGGATAATCAATCAAGATGCCAAAACAAGAAGTTTCTTCATGTGTGATGAGAATGGCAAGAATAGCGGTAAGGCAATCTTTAAATGGAAAGAACGTGAACATGATCCATTGGGTGCGTTTATGACTTACTTAGTTTCAGACAACCAAGAAGTGTTGGAAGTAATTAAGGAGAAAGTTGCAGCGTACAAGATAATGAACGATACAGAAGGACAACCTTCATAAAGATACCTTTCATGGTGTGTAAAAACAAAAATTGCCAAGCAGAAATGTTTGGCTTTTTTTGTTGGAATTAATTATCTTTGTATCATTTAGTTTAAGCCAGCCAAACAATAGTGCCTGCAATGCCTATCTACTGAAGCTTGTTGGCCATTTACTGCACAAACGAAAATTAATCAAATTGCATGATTGATATAAGTTATAGCAAACCCTAATTTACCCCTTGCAGACGTTGTAGGGGGTTTTTAGTTTAAAAAGGATTTATTTCAATATAATAGTTTGTAATTTGTTAAAATAGTTTTATATTTGCACATATTTAAAATAATTATGCTAAAAACTAATCAAATTATGCAAAGAGATTTAAACGGTACTAAAGTTAGTCAACGAACAAAAGATGGCTATTTTAATGCAACCGATGTTTTACAAAGTTTTAACTTAACCTACGATACTAAAAAAAGGTTTAAAGATTTTTTTGAAAATCAAAACACAATTAATTTTATGGAAGCATTGGAACAAGAGATTTTAAATGGGGACAATTCCGCCCATTTAAAGTTAGTAGATTCTACAAGGGGTAGAGGAGGGTCAACATGGTTAAATCCATATTTGTTTGTTAAGTTTTGTTTTTGGTTATCGCCACAATTTGAAGTAAAAGTTATTAAATGGGTTTATGACAACTTGATAGACTTTAGACATGAGGCAGGGGACCACTATAAAGAAATGTGTAAGTCAATTAGTGAAACTTACCATAATTGGTATGGCAAAAATCCTGACCCATTAATTTTCCAAAGAGAAGCAAGGTTTTTAAACTATCTTGTATTTGGTAGCGGACAAACTAAAACAAGAAATGAAGCAACCGAACAAGAATTAGAGTTAATGAATAAACTGCAAAAAATAAATATCTCAATGATTAACGAATGTAAGCCGATAAAAACAAGACACGAAAGGTTAGCAGAATTTTCAGATATGTACAAAAAGACAATGTAGGAAAACAACTATAACAAAATTTTCCTACATTTGTCACATGAATGAATTTTTTAGCACAGCAATAGGCAGCTATGTAAAAGTGTTTTTAACAACAGTTGTTGCAGTATATATGGCAGAATTGTCATCAGGACATGATATGTTTACATTTGATATTTCTATGGCAAAGAAATTATTAAGTGCAGGGGTGGTATCAGTATTGCCTGTAATTTACAATGCCTTAAATCCTTCAGACACAAGATATGGCAAGAAAAAAGGTGTTGAAGATTTTAAGCCAGAAAACACAGACAGAATAAGAGAATGAAAAGAAAAAGAGCTTTAATAAAAAAAATGTTGCATCAAGAATTATATAAAAGCTATTGGCATTTATTTTTTTGGAATAGAGGTAAAGCAAAAGTTAAAGACATTAAAACCATTATAAACGAATTAAGATAATGAAAAGAATATTTATATCGGCAGGACATTCAGCAGGTTCAGGGGCAAAAGACAAAGGTGTTCCACCAACGCCATTCTCAAAAGGAAAATCTGAGGGAGAACTTACCTTAGAATTGAGAGATAGAATTGTAGAAGATTTAAAGAGGTTTGGAATACATGCCCAAACGGACTTAAATAAAAATGCCTTGGTAGAAACACTTGCTTGGATCAAAAATGTATTTAAGTCAGACAAGGATAGTATCTTAATAGATATTCACTTCAATGCTTTTAATAAAGTTGCAAATGGTGTGGAAGTAATTGTTCCAACAGGTGCAAGTAAAAAAGAAACAGACATTGCAAAAAAGATTGTAGATTTATTATCAGGATTAGGTTTTAAGAATAGAGGTGTGAAAGGAGAACATCAAACCGCAAGAAAAAGACTTGGTTGGATGAGGCCTATTGGACATAACATTTTAATAGAAGTTTGTTTCATGGATAACGAAGCAGACATGAATTTGTATTTTACTAACATTGATATAATTTCCAAAAGAATAACCCAAGCAATCACTACCAACTGGGATAATTAGAAATGGATAAGGTGAGGGTTATATCGCCAAAAGGTACACGAAGTACCGACAATACACCCGAGCCACAAGAAGCTATTAAAAAATGACAAAAAAAGAAAGAAAAAACGACCTAATTAACTTTTTTAATTTTTTCAAAGACAATGGGAAAAACTTTGTAGGCACATCAGTTGAAAAACTTGTAGATGCTTATATTAAAGAAGAAGCAACAAAAAAATGAAATACCTTATAATACTATCACTATTAATTTTTACATCATGTAGTGTTCAACAAAAAGCCAATAGA
>B570J13893_100001_pt1 | contig 48195 bp, 67 predicted proteins | sample LakMenepilimnion_3_FD_13893 | JGI IMG/M metagenome (IMG submission 13893) | reverse complement strand
TCTCTCTCTCTCTCGCAAAGACCTGTCTGGGCAGTTGGTCCAGCCGATTCCGTACAGTCCCGTCCTTGTTGATCGATGTGGTCTTCTGACCCGCAGTATCCTTCCAGTCCCGGCTGTTGGGAGTGACCCACTTCTCTTTCGCACAAGATCCAGATGCGTTTTCTGAGGTGGTTAGCTCCACAGTCGGCAGCAGATAACACTGTCCACGCCGCATCAAACCCGAGGTCGGCCATTTCTCCGAGAACTCTGTCGAGTCCTCTTGAGGTAAGGGCTGGGACGTTTTCCAGGAAAACGAATCGGGGTTCCACTTCGCGAATGACTCGAACGGCTTCAAAGAAGAGCGATGATTTTTCGCCATGTATACCTTCCCCCTTGCCAGCCAGACTGATGTCCGTGCAAGGAAATCCGGCAGCGATCACATCCACGTAGTTTCGCCAGCCTGTTGCGTCAAAGGTCTTTATGTCATCGTGGATATGCATCTCGGGGAGGAACCCATCGGCAATCCTCTGAGCCAGCACCTTGCGGCAATATGGATCAATCTCCACAGCACAAACAGGCGTATGCCCCAGTAGTAATCCACCAAGGATTCCTCCACCAGCCCCAGCAAATAGATGCATTTCCCGCATGTGACACTCCAGTAGACCCTGTAAATATGTCAACGCAGAATATCATAATACATGTCAAACAGCAATCACTCTTCTCATATTACCGCATAAATGCGTGTAACCTAACGAGATACTATCCACGCAGTCGTCATGTACATCCGCAGGAGTCCCAGTAAAGGAATCGATCTCCTCGAAGCATGCATCCGTCCAGCCACCAAGAACATAGAAAATGTTTCCAGCTGATGCCGCGCGGCTAAAAGGGACTGCCCTTGTCAATTTGTTTGACCCAGGTGAACTCCAGGCAACACGCCTTCCGGCCAGATTCTTCAGTTGATGCTGCAACAACCGCTTCCCAGCCGAGCCAGGCTCAACCTCAATTACAATCGTTGTTCCAGGTCCATCCTCATCCGATGTTTGCGAGATTTTTGGATCAACGTCCTCAGCCGAATATTGCTGGCGAATCTGGTCAAAGATGATCACCTTCTCTGTCCCTGGAATCAGGCCCATCAGAGTCCCAACCGTGTAATCCGACCTTCGGCCCACAGTCGCAGCACAGTCCCAACTTCGGCACATAATGAGCCTCTCGGGTATCGGTCCTTGCCATGGTCTGATCCACGATGACTTCATCAAAGCCCCGTCCGTATCGCAAAACAGCCCTTCAACTTCCTGTTTGTAGAAAGCCCCATCATAAGCAGCCTTAAGGCTTTGCACGAAGAAGTCAGGGTTGAACGTGTTGGAATATGATGGAGCATGGATCATCTCAGCAATGCCAGCCTGGATGGCTCGGTATTCCCACCTGTTTTTCCCTCGAGGGGTAAAAGTTGCCCATAACTTACCGGGATTCTTTCTTAAGCGGCCCAGCAGAACTTTATAGGTATCTTCATCGCAAAAGCTGGCCTCATCCATGTACACAGCCCCAGCATTAGTCCCCCGCAGCCTGTCCGGCTTATCCGCAGATCTCCACAAAATTGTCCGGTCACCTTTGACCTTCGTTTCCATATCCGTTTTGTTGTGGCTCATGATCAGGCCAGACTGACCGTAAAGCTCTTCAAACATACGGAACGTGGAGTCTTTGAGGATCGTAAAAGTCGGTGCAACGACAATCGTGAGCGTCCCTTTAGGCTGGTTCATAATCTCGATCACGCCAGCACGAGTCTTCCCAGCACCAACCCCACCCACAAAAAATTTCTGCTTCGATGGAGAGACCCAGAACTGCAACTGCTGTGGAGTAAAGGTACTTACATTATGTATCTGACGACGACCCGTCTTCTCCTTCCGAAGCTGCGAGAACAGGGAGTTCTGATTCATTCGTTCCAGCCGGAAGTCGTCCTGATCCATCGACATATTTTTTGACATTTTCGTTCCCCTGGTACTGCCTCGAGAGTTCTGAACTAATTTCTGCCAGCGTTTTCCCTGCGATTCGCTGCTCAACCTGGTCGTTCGACATCTGCCTGTCCCAGAACTGCAACTTGACCTCAGGTTTGGCGAATTCCATACCCCTGGTACGCTCAAGCCACCATGCCGCAGGAATCCAGTTCCCCTTCTTGGCTGCGTCCAGGATCACGTTTACACAAAGGTCTCGAGTCGCGTTCTGGGCATTATCAAAATCTATTTTTCGCTGTGGGTTCTTCTTCATGTACAGCCAGAGCGTTTTGCGATGCACGCCGATAGCTTTAGCGATTGCACTGATCTCATAACCCATCTTTGCCGACTCAATAATCTTGGCCCAGTGATTACGTATCTTCTTCTGAGGCTGATTGTTAGCCAATCCCTTGCGAGTCAGGAACGCCGGCTTCGTCGTCATCAATTCCAGATTGGCTTCAACGTCATCACTAAAGTCGTAACGAGTATCAAGATTAGGAACCTTAACAGACTTCTTGGGCTTAACTTTAGGAGTAGGCTCGACTTCGGTTTCGGTTTCGATCTCGGCTTTATGAACAGTTGTTTTCGGTGGTCGTCCACGCTTTTTAGGCGTTTCGCCGGATTCAGATGGGGCTGATTTCTTTGCCATAATTGCTTGTCGCTTCCTCGATGGAGTCGGGTTCCAGCGTCTGTTCAATAATGTCCACAACGATTTCCGGCACAGCACCCATTTCCGCTCCAGCAGCGATATAGAGTGCCATTTCGACAGGGTCAATCACCCTATCAGGCTCGACAACGAGAACAGATAAGCATTCATTCATATGTATATATTAACATGTTATGTCGATATAGGCAATCTAAATCGTGTTACTTTTTGTGTTGACATATTCTGTGGAATTGTGTACATTTATGCCATCGGACGTTACGTCTGGTTCCACGGGTCGCCACATGGGTAGGCAAAAGGCTCAAGGGCTTTCGGATGCAGGTTCAAATCCTGTCCCGTGGATTGGCTGCCAGGTCGCATACTTCTTCGGTATGATCCTCAAGACACGCTCGGCCTGGTTCAGCCTTCAAATCCTAAAGATCCTCCCTACCCATGGAAGGGGAATCTCTAAGGACTGCCACTTGCAACGTCATCACTACCTCGGTGCTTCAGAAATTGCCTGTATTTTAGGCATCTCGCCATTTGGCGACAAATTTAAAGTCTGGTATGGAAAAACCCATCCAAGAGAATTCGATTCAACCCCGACAGGCAAGATGCAACTGGGGCTTGATACGGAAGACTTCGTTCTCACCCAGTTTGAAAAGCGGTTTAATACAACCGTCACTCGCAAACAAGAGCGGATGCGTCACTGGCTGGAAGACTGGGCTGGTTGCACTCTTGACGGTATGGCCGTTGTAAACGGCGAGAAAGCCGTGATTGAAGCCAAGACAATTGGCACATCCATTTACAACACGCCTCCCGATTACTACGTCATCCAGGTGCTTTGGCAGCAGTGGGTTGCTGGCGTTGATCAAGGTTATCTGGTCGTCTGGTCCACCAAAGATCTTGCGTTTGAATCCTATCCGATCCATATTGCAGATCACCAGGCCAAATTGACTGAAGCTGTTCAGGCCGGAAAAGAATTCTGGATGAACCACGTTGTAACCGAAATCCCCCCGGAACGAAATACAACTGAACGTCAAGACAAAGAATTACCGGAAGATCTTCTCGAAGAATATTGCCATGTCCAGGACCAGATCAAAGATCTCACCGTCAGGAAAGATATTCTTCGCCAGCAAATCGTCGAAGCCATGGGTTGTCCTAGCGAATTGAAAAGCCAGTCTTCAAAATACCAGCTTGACATCACAACGACACAGACCAAACGATTGAATTCCAAAAAACTGGAGAGTGACAATCCAGAACTCGTGCAAAATTATTTTGAAACCTCGAGCAGTCAAAGGGTAGTTGCCAAAAGATTATCTGCTCGAATTTCCTGATTTGATTTTGAAGGCCTTCTTAAACAAGTCCATCGCTTTAGGCTGACCTTTGACAGGGTTGGCCTTTTCTGTTTCTGTGGGCATATCCATGGCATGCGTATTGATCACGCAGTTTTCCCAAGGTCGTAGCTGCACGGTTGGAGCAGTAGCCGCTGGCTGAACAATCGCTTTTGAACCTGGAACAAGTTTACGAATTTCAGTCTCTGTTGCTGTTCCGTACCTCTCAGTCATCGCCGAAACAATCACATCGTTGATCGTTGTTCTGCCTTCCATGGAAATCAACTTTAATTTAGCCCATAGAGCTTCCGGCATAATAATAGAGGCCCGCCGTGAGGCAGACCTCCTTCCGGTTGGATGATTATTCTTCTTGTACTTCTTGTCTGCTGGCTTCTGAGTCATGTATCTATCCCTTAGAGAAGAGAATCCATTCTCACAAACCAGTCCATTGAAGTCAATCACGCAGCCAGTACTGGGTTACGGATTAGAGCGATCATGTCAAGTGCGGCTTCTGTGAGGCTCACAGGTTCATACTCTAAGTCATCGCTCAAACTACCGTCCATGTGCATCAATCGCCCATCGGAAGTCGGTATCAGCCAGTTACCATCACCGTAAGCGACTTCATCAGGAGATCTTAAGTAAGCCTTTATCCAAGCACAAGGCAGAGAGTCATCGACAAAGTTGCCCACCAGAGCCAGAGCGAAATCCTTGGGACAAGGTTCACCCTCTCTCCAGTTCGACCAGGTCGAAACAACACGAGAATCATTAACAATTTCAAGGCCCATACCGAAGCTAAGAGTAGACATACGAACACTTTCTATCCTACCGAAGGTGCAAATAGGTATCGCCAGACCAAACAAACACCCATCGTGAGTGAAAGAGCTTGATCTGCGCGGATGTATACTACTGAACATCGAGACACTAGTCAAGAGCTAAAGAGTGGGTATCAGGAAAAAGCTCTAAAACATTCCGTTTCTGCCATTCCTGACCACCCTAACCTCTTTTACTTCATATTGTTAACGCGATTGCGAATTTTCGCTTCCTGCCATGGGTCAAGCTGGCTTAACCAGCCCCTTCGCTTTCATCGCCGACTCAGCCATGTACTCCTTGTCCTGGTGAACCTGTGAGTAGACCTTCATGATCATGGTTACGTCCCTGTGTCCCATCAGCTTTGCCAATGTCACAGGATCAACCCCGTTTTGCAAAGCCTGTGTGCAGTATCCTTTACGGAATGCTCCAAGGTGAATCTTGACTCCAAACTTATTGCGAAGACGAATCATCGCATCCTTTACGGAAGTCTTATTCCACGGGTTGCCCTGTGTGTTGACCATAATTGGCCCCTCAGAGCGTCTCTTGGCATAATCCGACAGAATCTCCATGGCTCGATCCGATGCGATGTAGACCGTTCTGGCGTACTTCTTGCCCTTGGCCTCTGCCGCAGGGAACACGATCATTCGCTCATCCTTACGGAAGTGCCGAGCCTCGATCAGGACCAGTTCCTGAGGTCGCATACCTGTATCCCAGGCAAGAATCATAAGATCCTTAAGCGGAGACTCAGGGATGTTGGACTCGATAAACGACCACTGCTCAGGCGTTATGTAATCTTCTCGGGCTTCAGGAGAACACTTTTCAAGATGCTCCACTGGGTCAGTCTCGATCAGCCTGTTTTTTTTGGCCCAGCTAAATAGCCTTTTGATAGCCCGTGCGAAGTTGTAACGGCTGTTGGCCTTCCATGTCCGCTGGCTGGAAATCATAAGAGAAATCTGGCTCAAGCTGACATTCTCTGCCACCGTATCTCCTTTCACGTACTGGGCTAACTTATCAAAATACATACCATACCACTGCCACGTTCGCTCGGAACGAGACGTTTTCATCTCCTCAATGAAGGCATCACAGATGGTTTTGACCGTTGGCTTGTTCGATTCCTCAGGAACCCCACCAGCCATGATCAAGTGCCATTTGGCCCAAGATTCTGCCTTGCTTTCTGCCAACTTTATCTGCCGCTTACCAACTTGTAAGTACCACGCTCTACGTGATTTACGGTAGAACGGTTCATTTCGCGATTCCATAGCTTGTACTCGCATTTACTGCCAGTACAACAGAATATAGCCGTTTACGAACTCTAACGTCTCGCTGTAAGTTCTTATTGTCTAAGGAATGGAGACGATCGGGATCGAACCGACAACCCCCTGCTTGCAAAGCTGAGGGCAAACTGTTGTACTGTATGGGTTTAGGTCATTTTCATCCCGCCGAACAGCTCGACGGGACAAGAGTGAATTTAGACTTCCGACCACCTGACTGTCAAGAAAAATCTTGATCCATTTCTTCAAGTTCTTTTTCAAGTTCCTTGAGAGCAGGTTTCATCATGGCGATTTGCTCGTCGAGAGTCAGATCTAAATAACATTTTAGTAAAGCTGATACGAGAGCTTCGGCTGAGACCTGTCGGCCTTCAAAAACCAATCCTCGTTCAGAGAGTTCGATGCAGTTACGCTTAATGCCTTCGTGTATACGAGGCGTTGATCGGGCATTAACTCGCGGTCCAGAGCTTAACGTAGCCATTACTATACGACCCTTTCCACGTGGGACGATTGAGATTTAGACACAAGACGTTCTTGCGTCAACCAAATAGTAGTCCGGCTCGAAACGATTGTCAACAAGAAAGTCAAAAATATTTTTTCCTGGACATGTCAGCGTTGACCCCTCTTCTTGTAAAGGAATTCTTGTCAGAGATTCGGTGGATAGACATTTCTGGTTCCACGACCTCCTGCGTATTTTTAAGCGTTTCGTGAAAAACCTGAAAATTTTTTCGTATTTGCTGTTGACATGTTTTGCGGGAACCGATATCTTCCACTATCCCAACTGGGGGATGACAAGAAGTCTTAACGAAGGGAGTCCAGCAATGGATTTAAAGAATCAAGCTGTTGTGTTGGTACGTGCAGGAATCGCCAAAAAGATTGGCAGACCACACTTTAGCTCGTACGAAGCAAATTGCCAGATTGAAATGTCGGTCGATCTCGGAATGGTCACTGATGAGCGTTTTCCACAATTGCTGGGAGATATTTACGACCGTGTACAAAAAGCAGTGGATCAGCAGATTGCCGAAGAAGTTGGTCGAGACGGAGTCTCTGCCACACCACCTCCTGCCAAGCAAAACCTGATTGAACAGGCCGCTGAACAGCCAACCGTGATTAAACCTGAAAAACCTTTCAGGGATTTCTTGCTGGCTAAGTCTCAGGAACTGGCTGTTGCTCCACAAGGGCTTGTCAAGCACTGGTACAAATGCTTTGTCGATGGCTCGGAAACGGATTTCCAGAAGCAGGGCAAAGCTCTTGCCGACTTGTGGGATGCTGGTCGCGTGGGTCCATTAGTCATGACGGAACGACTTACTCAACAACCTGTTGTCTGATAAGAACTGATCAGGAGGATCAACCATGCTAGTACTTTCAAGAAACCCTGGCGAATCGATTCAATTGTTTGGACCTGAGGGGAGGTTGCTTGCAACGATAACGTATATCACTCTGTCAAGCACGAGGTCGATCAGGGTTGGCTTTGAGGCTGAACCAGACATTACGATAGTTCGCTCCGAGATTTCGGGTAGACCTAATAATGGGAAAAAACCCGCTCACTCTCGGATGGATAAAACTACTTAAGGATCATGGGATAAACACTGTCCCGATGTCTTCGGAACAGAAAATGCCATTGATTCAAACATCACAATATTGGAGCGGTTTTCCCTTGTCGGCCATGAATGATTTGCAACCCAAGAATATCGCTGCTTTGCCAGGGCTGGCTTCACGACTTCTCGTACTGGACCTGGATGGTCCACAGGATATGATGCGTGCATTCTTCGAAACTCGACCAGCTTTACCGCGAACTTGGCAAGTTAGTACTGGCGGGGGTGGTTTGCACCTCTGGTTCAGGCTACCTCACTGGTACAAGCGACCCATCCCCAACGTGCGACTGTGGCAAGGTACTGGAAAACACGAAGAAGTCCTCGTCCTTGGTGACAGAAGGCTTGCTTCCTGCCCTCCTACTCAGTACGGCTCTGGGAAAATGTACAAATGGACGGGTTCAGTCAACCCGCTCACGGGCAAATGTGGCATCGCGCCGCAGTGGTTGCTCAGTGAAATCGAAGACAAAACGACTCAGAAGAAGCAACCTTTTACAGGATCATTGACATTTTCTGCGTCTCGTTCTCTTGCCCCATCCGATGAGATCCCTGAACGACTCTCTATCTTGCAGAGTTATGGCTTGAGGCTGGCTGGAAAGCCCAATCAGGCTGGATGGATTCCATGCTATCGACCAGGTGACCCGCATGATAGTCGGCCCAGTGCCTCTGTGCGAGTTGATGGATCGGTAGTCTGGACTAGTGGTGGCTCTATGGATTTCTGGGGTGCATTGGTTGCACTCCATGCTTTTGACTCGATTGAAGCCGCAGTGACGGCAATAAGAGGGATTTGATGAATTACTCTAGTGACTATACGAAGTCGGACGAAAAGGCTCCTCGCCACATTATGCCTGAAGGTACTCACCTGGGCAAAATCTTTGCAGTCGTTGATGTCGGGTCTCATCCCAAGACCTTTGAAGGTATCACGAAAGACTCCAGGACGATCAAGGTTGGCTTTGAGTTTCCCCCAGAGACCACAGGTGGTCGGCCCATCACCAAATGGAATGATTACGGGGCGTCGATGTATGCCACTTCCAAGCTACGACAGTTGGTCGAGAACGTGATTGCCAAACCGCTGAATAACACAGAGGCTGGCGAGTTCAGGATCGAATCTATTGTCGGCAAGTTCGTCTCTGTCGTTTTCACCCACTCGGTCAGCAAAAGGGATGGAGAGACGTATAGCAACATTGCACGCATCTTTCCGACAGCCAGCACCTTTAATTCTCAGGTCGCTGAGTACAGTTGGTGCGTTGACGAAGACGAAACGGCTTCTCTACCAGAATGGCTTTCTCGTATTGCAATGCAGTCGAAAGAGTTTAAACGCAAAACAGGTGGGAATTTAAGCCAGCCAGCTTATGTCATGGGGCAACAGGTTAAGGGATCAGAAGTGGACTTCACTCCACCTCCACCAGCACCCGCCCCTCCAGCCCCTGCAAAAGATCCTAATGTGGCTATGACGTTTGGTTTCTAAGGATGTGGGAACGCTCCATGGACGGGGCAACTTTTACTAGGAGGCAGTGATGATGGATGCAGATCAGAAAATCAGAAATGCTTTTTCGGACGCTGAAAAGGCTGTACCAGATGCAGAATTGAAATACACGATTATCCGAGAGGCTTTTGAGTCTCACAAAGATGATGATGAACGACAGTACGAGTACATTTACGAGCGATTGGCGAAGCCTAAAAGGTCTGCTCTTGCCCGTGATATGAACGCATGGTTATATCTACATAAGATAGCACATGAACTTCTGGCTCAGTCTCAGATCTGCTTACTTAATGCTGAAGGTGAAACACCTGGCCCACTACTTGCCCGATTGCAACGCCCAGTGATTAGGTCGCCCAGGAACTGGAGGATTTGCGGCATCTGTGATGGGACTGGTGAAGACCCAACGATTGCTCATTGCAATGGATGCTGGGGACACGGGTATTATGTCTGAGCTAACCTATTCTGCGTTAATGGATTGCGAGTTTTCAACTTATCCGTACCAGGATGAGGCGATTGATAAGATTAGGTCATGGGTCTACGAGGATGATCATAAAGCTGGAATTCTCCAGATGGCGACCGGATGTATATCCGGTGATGCAATCGTGACTATTAACCGTGGAGGCAAGGGTGTTACTCGGTCTCTTCGGGATCACTTTAGGCTTCAGGCTGACCCAAGGGTCAAACCTCATGTAGTAAAGCGTGTCCGAAGTTTTAACGGTAAGCACGTTGAATGCAATGGATTCAGCCGTATCCAGTCCAGCGGGGTCAAGCCTGTTGTTAGGGTTCGATTTGCAAGTGGACGAGAACTCGTATGCACTCCTGATCATAAGATCTTGTCGTCGAATGGATGGGTTGAAGCAAAGGACTCGTCAGGCAAGAGTATCGTAGTCGAAGCAAGCCAACGCAAGTCCGGTGACCGGGAGCCGAAGCCTAAGAAGCGATACAGGCAAGTTAACAAACTTTACTATCACCCGTACGCTGGGAAATGCGTCTCGAACAGAAGAGGAAAGTCTCTAAGGCTTTATCGCGTGGCTTACCATAGGCTTGTGGTTGAGTCTGAAATGAATGAGATGCCCCTTGACAAGTACATTGAATGCTTGAGAAACGGAGACATTGGCAAGTCATGGGTTTATCTTGACCCAGCAGTAACCGCAGTTCATCACGTCAACGGAGATCATACTGACAACAGGAGCGGAAACCTGGCGATTATGAGTCATCAGGAGCATTGGTCTCTTGAAGGCAAACAAAGCAATCACCTGAACATCGGCAAAACGCTGGTTGAAACAGACAATGTCTTTGCCGTTGAGAATGCTGGCTGGATCGATACCTACGACATCGTTAGCGTAGACAAGACAAGCAATTTCATTGCCAACGGAGTCGTTGTACATAACTGTGGAAAGACCGTAACCGTAGGTATTCTGATTCGTCAGTTGATTGAGGAGGGGTTTATCTCTCGAGCCTTGTTCGCAGTCCACCGGACAGAACTTGTGAAACAGGCAATAGACACGTTTGAATTGTGCGGGCTAATGGTGGGTCGTGAGCAAGGTTCCCATCACGGGTTTGCCCTAGGTGATCCGCATGTGGTTTGCACAACCATTCAGTCCATGACCAAGCGATGCAAGCGGTATCAGCCGGACGATTTCCAGTTGATCATCACGGATGAAGTCCATCACGCAGGAGAATCCAATAAGACATACTCATCCGTTTACGACCACTTCCCTGACTCAAAACTTGTTGGGGTCACTGCAACGATTGATCGGCCTGACGGACAGAGTCTGAAGCGTTTCGAGGAAGTCGTTTACAGCTACTCGCTTTATGACGCGATCCATGATCCTGCTGGCCCATTTTTATCACCTGTCAAGTTTGTCCGGTGTTCTCTGGGGGTTGACCTGAGGGGATGCAAAACAACGGGTAAGAATGGCGATTTCGCTCAGGGAGATCTTGGTCGTAAGATCCAGCCAGCCATCGAGCTATTAGCGAACGCGATCAGCAAAGAGATTGAGGACCGAAAGAAGATCATTGTCTTCATGCCTGATGTTGGCTCGTCTATCGCGATGGCTGATGCCTTGAAGCAACTGGGACATGCTGCGGACTGGGTCTCCGGTGATAAGCCTGACCGTGATAGCACGATACAGCGTTACAAAAACGGTCTCACAAAGATCCTTGTCAACTGCCAGATCCTCACCGAGGGGTTTGATGACAAGCCCACAGACTGTGTTGTTCTAAAGCCCACTCGAAGCCGGATCGCATACGCCCAGATGGTGGGTCGTGGTACGAGGCTTTGCAAAGATAAATCAGACTGTTTGATTCTGGATTTCTCACACACGACAGACATGGATCTGATTGGGCCAAGCTCGTTGACAGATTGTGAGGAGGTTGATTCCAAGCGTGCTGAGGAGTTGGTCGAGGAGGGTGTTGATCTGTGGCAAGCTGTGGAGCGAGCCAAGACGGAACGTAAACAACGACAGGAGATCAAGGTTCCGGTTGCCAGGCTGGACATGAGTTATCGGCGGGTCGAGATTAATCCATTTGAGCTTGCGGCTTCATTGGGTGTGTCCCGAGCCATGCTGACCAACGCCAATCGATTCGGAGAGCTTGCGACTCCCGCCCAGAAGGATTTTCTGAACAAGTCTGGGATGGCAGATGTCAATAACATGACCAAGCGTCAGGCTTCGCAGTTGATCGGCCAGATCATTGACAGACGAAACTCGGGGCTGTGTTCGATCAAACAGTTGAACTACCTGATTTCGCTGGGGATGAAGCCTGAAAAGGCTCGAGGATTGCAGTTTGGACAGGCAGCAGAAGCGATTCAAAAGTACAGGTCGAATCAGGCTGGATCGCAAGAGTAAGGAGGAACTCGGTGGAGTACACCCGTGAGTATATGGCAGCAATGGATAAGCGACTGGCTTTTGTGTCGGCTCACATGAGATTGACAACGAGATGCCCGTCATCGGAATTGATGGATGAGAAAGTGCCGTTGCCCCCCTGTGAGTTGCAGGAAATGGGACATGTCAACGGTGTTCGCAGCGCGAAGTTGAGAGAAAGGAAGAGGAGAAATGCTGGAAGAGAACCAGGTTGGAGAGCTAGGCAGAGAAATGCAAACAGGCAACAGATGGTCAACGATAGACGGGGCTACGATCACCCTGGTGGATGAGCCTTATAAGGCTGAGATCTTCTACTATGACGAGCAGGATTTGCATTACTTGACGGTTTACGTGCTTGTCGATGGAGTCTTTGCTAAAGATCAAGCCTTTGGGTTTTTGGAGTGGGAAGGTCATCCATCGAGGAAGCTGGCAATTCAGGCATTTCAATCCTACGTAACAGCACAAAGGGCAAGCTCATGCAGTTGATATACGAACCCAAGGTAAAGGTTGCAACAGTGTCGGTTTTCCGAGACTACGATCTTAAAGATTATGCGTCAGGCATGCACGCCCAGAACACACACAGCTTGGACCACATTCCCGAGTTTGCTGGCCGAGTATGCTACCAATCGTTCAAAAACCCTCGTCCTGGGGGCAACAGGGGTTACATTGGTCATATACTCGAGGTTGGTCATGGAAGCGTCCTGGAACACTCCTACGTGGGCTTATTGATCACAGGTGTTTCACGCAGCCTGACTCATGAGTTGATCCGTCACAGGGCTGGAACCGCGATTTCCCAGCTATCTCAAAGATTTTGCGAACCTGACAATCTGGGCTACATTGTTCCACCTCTGATCATTAGAGATCTTGTTGCGGAGCAATGCTTCAAATCAGAAGTGACTGCTGCGTCTGCCTCTTATGACCGGATGCTCAATGTTTGCACCACAGCTATCAGCCGGAGATGGCAGGATGATCATCCTGACGAGACAGCTGACCGTGAAGCATTGACGTATATCCGTAAAAAGGCTCGCGAAGCCGCGAGATCTGTTCTGCCAAACTCGATTGAAACTCACCTGTTCATGTCTGGGAATCTAAGGGCATGGCGAAATATCCTTGAACAGAGGGGTTCGATTCACGCTGACCTGGAAATCAGGCGACTTGCTGTGGCGATAGCTCGAGAAATCTACGTCTATGCAACAAGCGTCTTTCAAGATATGCACATATTCATTGATGTTGATGGGTATGAGTCTTTACGATTTGACCACAGAAAGGTTTGACCATGGACCATTACATCATGCTGCTCAGGCTTCTAAAACTGATTCAGTTGATTGGCGAAGTCTCGGAAGAGAGGCCTGAATTGAATTTCAATTGGTGGCTTCCTCTTGCAGAAAACAGGCTCAGATTAGAGATAAACGCATCCTCAGGGAGTATAATATAAATGATCAACTTTCAGTTGGAAGTGTTCAAGGATGGGCTTGAAGTTCAGGCTTACAAGGACTTGAGACAAAAGAATCCCGACAAGGCTGATAAGCTCCATTCTGTTGAAATCGATCTGACGAATCGGGTTTTGACACAGAGGGATGCGGAAGGCGTTGCACTCAAACGATATGAGATTAAAGAAAATGGCAAGCTCGTCGGAAAGCGAACAATATACGCACAGTCGAATCAGCAATTGCCCAGAGTACTACCGATTGGCTGATGGGAGGCCTTTCTGGCTGTTCTCAGCAACAGATCTGACCACCACACTGTGGAACCATGGAATTGTTGGCTGGCCTTATCACTGTGCGATTTCTGCTCTGGAACATCTGTTTCGGATGGGAGTCAAAGAGGGTGAGGCAGAAACGGATATGGAGTCGTTCCAATGGTGGTGGCATGATGTGCCAGACACTCTGGGTAGACGAAAAGCATACGACCTGGTAATCATCGAACGCAGAAAGCTGGGCAGATAAATGGCTGTTTACATAGGTTTTGATCCAGGCTTGAAGGGTGGGATATCAGCTGTCAACGAATACGGAGACATCCTGCATGCTCAGTCCATGCCTGTGGTCAAAGGTGAGAAAGGGTCGAGCATTGATTTTCATGCTGTCGCGACTCTTGTGAGGGAATGGGAACCGGACTTTTCTGTGATCGAGAAGGTGAACGCGATGCCTGGGCAAGGCGTGACAAGCATGTTTACCTTCGGCATGGGCTTTGGAGGCTTACAGGCTGTGCTTTGCACTCTTGACAGCCCATTTGCCCTTGTGAGACCTCAGGTCTGGCAATCCGCTGTGTTCAAGGGGCTGGACAAGAAACTGGGCAAAGCTCGCTCGATCATCTACTGCCAGCAACGGTGGCCTGATCAGGGTAAGCTCAAGGATGGCCCAGCAGACGCTTTGTGCGTAGCAGTTTACGCGAGGTCGTTGAAGAACTCGGGAATCATTGACAGTCGTTATTGAGACAACCGGAAACTGTAGGCCGATTTTTGCATCGATTTCGTCGGTGCTATCGCTGTGTTTTGCTGGCGAGCGACTCAGACATTCAAGTTGCAGTGACCCAGCACGACTGATCCAATCGAGAGGCGATAGCAAGCAGTTTCCGAGGCCCATGGATGGGCTACTTTTTTAGAAACTTGTGTAATCCGTACATCTTTTCTCGCAGTCTTCTTCGGCTGTTCTGGGCTGTGGATGATGGCACTCAAACAGGGGAATCTCCGACTTCATTCCACCGCATCCGCATGTTCTGCGAATCTTTTGATTGCCAAACTCGTTTAGAACTGGATCGCCTTTCAAGGCACAACCGTTGAGTATGCCGAGCTTTCTGCCTCTTTCTTTGTACCACTGGGATACGATTGAGGCTCGGGATTGGTTGTTGAAGCAGTTGCGGCAGATATCGTAATCGGTATCGCTCATCTCTCGTTTGAAGAAATTGCAAGTGCCTGGTTCTGTGCATGTGCATGTGTGAGCCATTATGGTGCGACCCTGATATAGGTTTTCGATCTGTCCGGTCCACGCCCTGACGCTTCTGTGTAAGTCACTTCCATAGATATCGTGTAGTCTCCAGCAGTATCCCATTGGTGCTTGATGGGTGTATCGAGGAAACAAGCGTCTGCAAGACCATCGCCCCAGTCGAGAGTGACAGTTTTTATGATTGAAGCTCCTCCGAAATCGACTCGAGGCAAGTAAGTCCATGGGACAAACGTGTAGGGATTTCCCACAGAACCTTTTACGGTGATATGGAATCCGCAAGTCGGCAGAAAATCCGTATTGTTTGGTCCGAATGGGATGCAGACGAGATAGGCTTCATTTCCCTCTTCATCCATTGGACTTCCTTCGTGGTCGGGGTCTTTCTCTGATGGAGGAATCGGCAGGTCACCCCCATAGCCAGGGAACAAGGATTTATCGGTCGCCTTCCATGGGATAGCGTTAGCCCTGTTGCCCCCAGTAATGTACGAGTCAGGACCGCTCCCGACAGATTGCCTGAAGTTGACTCCGATCAGAACTCCATCGTAGTACCAACTAATGTGAACGTACTTGTAGTGGTTCAGCGGTTCTTTAAAGTTGAAGATAAAGCCCATGCTATCGGCGTAAGTTGGATCGCACTCGATACCGTACTGATTGTGGTCAGGGTCAAATTCATGGACTGTCTTTCTGGGAATAGCTGTGGTGTAGACAGTCTCATCGGCAGGACGATCCTCTTCTGTCTTCAGCATAACAGTGTAAGGGTCTGGAATGTTAAGCTGAGGAAGATTGGACGATGGGTCGTAGTCTCCAGGCAACTTTTTCCATGCTTTTGCCACGGCTTTAATATTAAACCTGTCCAGTCCTTTGTTCTGGTTGGCCTCGATCCATCGACCGATGTGAAAGTGGTGACCTCCGCTCAACTCAAAAGCAGATCCAAACACGGTGTTCCCGTTGTCGTCGAGACTTGATTCGCTGGTGCTATCGCCAAAATAACCGTCTTCACAAGGCGTTGAAAATGCATATCCGTATGTAAGGAAGTTTCCAGATCCCAACGTAGCAAAAAACTTTTGACTGAGTTCTGGTTTGAGAACATGATCACCAAAGTGTGCATACCACCCATTAAGCCTGATTCTTATAGCGTTGCGACCGTCAATTAGGATCAGATTGTCAGATCCAGGCTTAAGAAGAATGTTTGTTGCCTTACTAGGTAAGATGTAAGATCCGTATTCAGAACTCCAGTCTCGAATCCCAGGAAACCTCCCATGCAGCATGACGCTGCATTTACCTGACAAGCTAAACCGAAGTTGGTGGTTAATCTTGTTCAAGCTGTCGCCCTGGGGGCCATACAAATAACTCATCCGTATCGGACCTGGGAAACGATTCCATGATACTGGAACGAAATTTCCATTTGAATCTACGTACGACTCAACCGTTTCGCCAAACGAGTGTCCCTCGAACTCAGTTAAACCCCTGAACAGGTAATCAAGACCAAAAAACTCTTCACCGTCGTGTACTGGAGGATTTACAAATTGAGGCCTGTTGTACCAGTACTCTGTGAGGTCTTTCCACCCGCTACGATTCGTGCCGGGATTCAGTTCGGACTGCTGGGTTACGTTGAGGTCAATCTGCGATGTCGAAGCAGAGGCTTGGAAGTACCAACCCGACCACCCGCGAAACTGGTAGACCTTGGAATCTCCGTTCAAGTCCTGAGCTGAAACCCGCCCGATTTTAAAGTCCTGAATGTGCGTTATAGCATCCTTGTCAGGGATCGAGGGGTTGACGTAGTATTGACCTGTGTCAGGATCGACTAGATCGATATAACCAAATTCCATGATGCCACCAAACCCGAATAAGCTGACAGGCCAGCCTGGGTCTTGCGGAGCTTTGCACCCTCTAGGAAAAAAAAAATAAAACCCCGGTGTGAGGATCTCGGGTTACTGGGTAAACCGTACTGACGTATTTTACAGAGGAATTTCCTAAAGTCCCCTCTGCGGTTATCGGTATCCTCTGCGTGGGATCAAAATTGTAAACCGGATCAAAAGAGAAATGCCCGCTTCGAGAGGACGACTTCCTCCAACTGCCAGCCCCTTGATCAAACTGCACCTCTGTCCATGAGTACCTGTAGATCACCCTGCCGGATGCAAAACTCTGGTCAACCTGTTCAGCGTTTTCTTCGTCAATCGAGACCCAGAATGATTCAACACCAGATACATCTGGTTGTACCGACCCGAATGTCGATCCGCTTTTAACGTATGAGCCAGGACCGTAATAGCCTGTAGTGTTTGTGCTTGCCGAGTTCCGGTTCAGCTTGGAGGCCGAAAGTGGTTCGCCAGCCCTAAATCGATCAGTCATGTTTATGCCCCTAGATAAGCAACCTTGCCGCCACTGAGCAGCGAGTTTACGCTTGCGGTTTCGGTAAGTTTTTGAAGGTAAGTTGCCATTTCAGCCGTGTTTGCAGCAGTCTCTTCGGCAGCGTTTAGCCCTCTATCAGAACCAGCGATCTCGTCTCGGAATGCCGCAGGAGAGAAGTAGGTCGAAAGTCGGCCTTGCATAGCCATCGGCGGGAGCGGTTGGAACTTGGCTTCGCGTTCTGTGGACATGGTGATGAATTTCATGACTTCCTTGTACATTTCGGAGTCAGGGACATCGGGCAATCCCTTGCTGAAGAACTCTTTAAGATCGTCGATACTTCTAATGTTTTGAAATGATTCGGCCAACTTCATAAGCCTGTCGCCAACTCCACTGCCAGCCGTATCCTGTGTGCCGTAGACGAATGACCGAGGGCTTCCTGCTGAAACAGCATTGATTCTAGCCTGAGCCTCAATAACGGCTTTTGACATACCAGGAAGTTTCGTACCAGGTCTTGCGATCAACCCTCGGTTTTCACGATTTAGCCTTATCGACCCTTCGACAAGTTGTTGATCTGCATAGAACTTTTTATCTGCTTCCTTCTGGGCGGGAGACTGGTATCCTGTTTGTCGAGCAATGAACTCCGAGATGGAGATAATCGTGTTGCCCATATCCTTTAAGGCTACTTCAAACCCGCCAAATGACTCAATAATCTTAATGAAAACGCCTGTCATCTTCAGGCTGAAGACAACGAGGTCCCTTGCTATGGTGAGAATTTGAATTCCAAACGCTTTGCCATACTCCATGATCGTGCTTCTGGCGTTATATGCGGCTTGCCCAAAAGCGTAGATATAGTCACCAGCACGCGAGATCGCGTAGACAAAAGATGTCAAGGCAGTTCCAAACCCACCTCCAGTGCCTCCAGCACGCATATCTTCAATTGACGCTTTAGCACCTTCCGCAAACCCTTTGAGTTTGTCGTATACGGTAGTCAACAGAGTGTTGCTGACAATTAACAAGCCCTTGGCAAAAGGCTCAACAACACGCCCCAACTGAACGAACATGCCCTCGAACAGACCGAGAATCTTACGCTGCTGGTTGGCAAATTCGTACTGCGTTTTCTCTAAGTCACCTGTGAACGGCATCGTTTGACGCTTGAATTCTGAGAGCATCGACATCGTCCGGCCTTCAAACATCGTCCCAGGCTTGCCCCGTGAGGCATCGTTCTTTGTGATCTGGTCCAGCATTGGAGCAGACATTGTTACGCCCATCCGTCTACCTGGCGTAAACCTTCCAGCAATCATTGACTGGATCATCTTGCCCATGTCATCGACTGAAAGGTTTAACACTGATCCTGCTTCTGCGACCTGTTTGAAAATATCCACGGCAGCCTGGGCCGACTCATCACTGGAAAGCGATGTTGTTTGGCGAACCTGTCCTGCGATACGAGTCATAAGCCTAAGCGAGTCGGTTGCCGAGATCCCGTATCTGGACTGGTAGTCCATCGAAGTGTCGATCAGCTTGCCGGAACCCTTACCCACGTAAACCTTTGCGGCGTTCTCTAATTCTGTCAGGGTAGATGCGGCTTGCACGGCTCGGGAGAGAATTCCGCTCACACCAAGAGTCAAGTTCGTAACGAAGTTAATAATCCCGCCCACGGCTTTGGAAAGCGAGTCCACGAAAAAGGTTAACGCCTTGGAGGCGATATCTAAGCCTGTCATCAATCCTTGGCCGAGCATGGAAACAAATGGGCCGATTACGGGGATTGCACTGCCTAAGGATGTGGCAAACGAAAGACCGATCTGTGTGAAACCTGTCAAGGCTCGAACAGAGTCTGTACCAGCGGAAGTGATACCCTTGAATAGACCTTCGACGCCACGACCAGCAGAGTAAACAGCATTGTTCATGATGTTCGCAGCATCGCCCAGAGCAAACGGATTGCGTTCCGAGCCTGGAAATGGCCGCTGAAATACTCGGAAACGGCTCATCAGGGGCATCTGACCGGGATTGCCGAAGCGGGAAACCATGAGCGGATTGCCCGAGCCACCGCCAAGTAAGCCTTTGGCTGATTGGAAGTCAAAGAGATTCTTGAGACCGAGCTTGCGTCTCCATGCACTTGTTGCAAGATTGCCGATAGTATTGCTGGCAGAAGAGTCTGAGATCAGCTTGTTGCGAGACTTTCTTGCCATCTCTTCTTGCTGTGCCGCGACCCTTTCACTGGCTTTTGCTGCCCTCTCTGCTGCTTTAGCGTCACGTTCCTTGGCTCTGGCGATTGATGCGTCGTATCGTTTCTGGGCTATGCCTTGGTCGATTGGACCAACAAAGTAAGCCGACCCTTGCCGACCTTTCAGCTTTTCAACATACAGTGCATCCTTTGCAGCTTTCATCTCCATTTTTTTATTGAACTTATCCGCTTGAAGCATGGCATGGAGACTGGAAGCGAAGTTGTTCTTGAGGTCGGAGGCAGGATTCCTAAAGTACCCAGTGTCAGAACTGATCCAGAACCCACTCTTATCTTTGCTTTTACCTCCACCTCCACCTGAACCTCCTCCAGATCCACCACCAGAGAGAACCTTGATCGACCCGATTCCTTTGAGTCCTTTGAGGGCTGTGGCGAGACCATCGGCGCGGATTCTGGCGACTGCGAGTTTACCGTTCAGGGCATCCAGAGAAGAAAACAGCTTTGATCCACTGAAGTTAAGCTGAAACATCGAATCAATCTTGGCGTTGGCTTTCGCTGCTACCCTGTTGATCGTGGAGAGAGCTTTAGTCAGTTCGCCGAAGTCTGATCCCGTGATATTGACAGAGTTTGACATGGATCAGCCCTCTATTGTTATTTCTGGGTCGAATTGGACTTTGTCGCCCACCATCCCGTAGTAAAGAAGGTTCTTAAATTCCTTGTACGGATAAGGGTATACGGCTTGAAAATCGTCTGCTCCTGCCATTCTTACTCGGAAAACACGTCTGCCTCCGGCGGCTGGAAGCATTTGCACTACGTAGCCAGTATTAAATGATGGAGTGCTAGTATCCGCAGGGACTTCGTTTACATTGAATGCAACTGTGACTGGAGCGGTCTTTCTGCTGTACCACTTGGCTACCGAGTCTGGTATTGGCTGATAATCGCCCGTATATCTCGTCTGGTTCCATTCCATGTTAGGATTAACTATAAATTCGTGCGAAATTTCGTAGCCAATCTTCCCCGTGATCGGACTTGTAGATTCAGTGATCTCTGCGGAATTATATAATACTCTGCCCCTAGAATACCCCAAGAAAGATTTCTTGTTGACACATCCGATGTACAGACCCTCAGGTGTTAATAGGGGGCCAACTTCTCCGGCAAATCCCGTTGTGCTATTCAAGTCTAACTGTTTAGGATTACCGATAGGACCGGCGTTTAACAAGTCTTTGAGGCTAACCCACGGGTATGACACCTTGAAAGTGATCTGAGGTTCTCTGACAGGAAATCCTGTTGATATTGGTTGAATCCATTCAGGCTTACCCATGTAATCGACGGGTGCGAGCTTGTTCATATTGCCTGGGTCGGACTGGTCTCCACCTGGAGTTCCTTTACGAATCACGATCACGTTAGGATCTATGAGGGTAAACTCCGGTTGCCCGTCAGACCTGGTGGGGACAACTCCCATTGGTACGTTCTTCAGCGACTCCATTCGTAACGAAGGCTGTATGTCGATTTTTGCGTAACGAATTCCATATCTGTTCTGATACGGATCAGGTTGCCAAGTGATATTGATTTGCCAAAACTGAGATCGGATACGTGGAAACGGTTGCTGATAGTTCTTTAAGAAGTCTGTTTCTATTCCATTTGTGGTCGTCATACGGAGTTGCTGCTGAACCATTCGGGTAAACTCAAGAACATCGGCATTATCCTTGTCCCATCGAGTCGTATCCCCGGTGTTGGACATTACTCCAAGCGAAGTCCGAGTCCCCGTGTCAGACACAGTCTTGGATTCCGACTGCGAGTCGAGTAGATCCGTTCTCGGTATAAGCTCAATATCCGTAATGACTAGATTTCTGTACTGGTTCTTTCCATGGCTGCGAAGGTCTTTATCGTTGGCAATATCCGTATCCCAGAACTTATTGTAGTAAGAGTAACGCTCGCGATTCCAACTCAGCATTTGCCTGAGGACAACAGGTAGGTACGCTACGACAGCCTTCTCGGTAGGACGACCATCTTCACTGTCTGCTATAACCTTGCACTTCCATGGGGCAACCCACGACTGCTGGCAACTCGTCAATCCGTTTTTGCCGTAACCTACACGCCAGCCAGTCATATCGGGAAACCAGTAGCGAGTGTGCGACTGAATGATCCCTGGGTCGAGCCATGAAATATCTACATCGTTTGGTTCGTCTGGAATTTTATCAATTTGATTGTATGGGATACCATCTACAGTAGTCGGGGTCGGAGGATTGATTATCCAAAAGGGGGTTGGGTCAGCCATTTACAATTCTCCGGTATAGATCTGGATCAACTTCGCCTGGCGGGATCGTGTTTTCGGACATGAGAGCAGCGATCTGTAAAGGAGTTAAATCAAGAACCTCATGGAAGGACATATGTCCATCGACAACGAGATTCTTGATCAACTTCTGATAATTCATTCCTGAATCACCTTTATGCGAACCGCTGCTCATTCCGCTTTTGGGTCGTTGTCTGGATCTTCTCCAGAGACAGCAATGGCGGCAATCCGCATGAATTCTGCGTAGGAGAGTTCCCCATACAGATCTTCAATCGTGGAATCAGAGACACCTTCGTTACGACCGATTGCGGCTTTTAAGAGTGCCTTCTGGCCTTCGTCTGAGTTGACCAGTAATTGCAAACCTTCGGGGGATGCCACCGGAGTCGGATAGAAAAGATCAGCTTTCAGGGCTTCTTTCATGACATCTCCCGCAACTTGTTTATCCATTCCGATGACCAGCTTTTTGGCCTTTTCTGATGGGAATGGTTGCAGTTTGCGGATGATTGCCTGAAGAACGCCCTGATCGCGAAGTGTAAGCTGACGAACCCGAAAGGTCGCCCCTGCCATCTTGACTTCGATTCCAGAGTTAGCCAATTTGTCGATGTAAAATGCTTCTGACATAGTGAATCCCACCTTTCAAGTGGATAGTGATTAAGCGGAAGGAGCGGGAGCCAAAGCCCCGACAGCCACATACCCTTGGACTATCTGCTTGCCAGACAATTCAACGCTCATAGAGACTTTAACTGCGTCGTCTGGGCTAATCGTTACAGATCCAGTTTTAAAGAATCCGTTAGGAAGCTCTTTAAGGTTTTGAATGTCTGCTATGAGAGCAAACGGGATCTCTGGGTCTAAAGTCGTTTCGACGCCAAAGAAGTTTTCATCTGGATTTTGAAGGGAATAGACGAAAGCAACGCACGGTTCGCCGAGGTACTGCATGATGTCATGCTTGTTTCGGGCTGTGGTTGGATCAAAGGTCATACCAGGACCGGGAGTCTGATTCACAGACGAGGCGATGTAGCCTGTAAAACTGAGAGTCCCAGACTTTAGTCCAGGAAGTTTAACCTTCCATCCATTCTGACAATTAGAGTTAATCTCAATAGTATCTGTGTCCAGGGAAAGCGTCCCTTCGGAAATACAGATGGAAAACCCTACGTCATAGGTGCTTGCTGCTGAGGTCAGGCCGCGAAAGTAGAGTTCTACAAAGCTGTTACGCCCTAGTGCGTATTTGTCAACTGGCGTTGGTCTTGGTGTTACTGCCATCGGAGTCTCCTTGGTGGGATATTAGTGTCTGACTCGGAATTCCAAAGTCGCAGTCCATATGCGGTTGCCTGTAAGGTTGGGCTGTTCGCTGTAAGAGGTGGCTCGATTGAGCAGTGTCATGTCAGCAACCCCGTCAAATTTCTTGCGGTCATAAGTCTGGATCGCTACCGAAGCCAGAGACTCGCAGTTTGCAAGTGTTGTGTGAGCCACGCTCAATTGCAGAAGAGACTCCGTCCAGAGTATCGCGTTTCCGCTGAGTGTCACCTGATTGCTTTGCACCACGTTGAGTGCGGCATAAGGTGGGAACAAGCCTTCAGGAATAGCCCCGACATACATCGGAGCTACTGAATAAGCTGTCCAGCGGTTGACGATCTGGGCAAATGGAATCATCGTTGGTAGGCGATTGTCACAACGGCATCGGCTGTGGAGTTAGCTGTGGCACACGTCAAAGTGAAGTTGGCTGCGGTGACAGCGATTCCATCCAGAGGTGCGCCAATCTGTGCGTATCCGTAAGACGGAACCTTGATGATGTCGCCCGTAGCACCTGTCAGGTTGTCAAAGACAAAATTGATCGGCACATTGGAGTTGTTCTTGACGCTGACAGAGTTGACCTTAGAGATCGTGCCAGTGTTACAAAACAAGTCTGGGAATGAACTGAGCGATACGGTAGTTGTCGCATTGGCCGCGATGCCCGTATAAGTCTTCTTGAAGATGCGGTCGGCGTACATCTGGGTGAGTTCTGTCGCTGTAGGCGAGGCGGGAACCCCTGTGGATGGCCGAGTGACGGATGATAGTGAGTTTGACTGAGTGACCGTGGATGTGCTATTCACATCAGAATCGGTCAGAGTCATGCTGGTAGACGCGCTGATTACGCCGGAAGCTGTGATGGGCATGGAGGTTCCCCCTGTAGTAGTACCGTTACCTGTTTCAGATCCAATTGAGGTTGGCATTTACGAGACCCGCCTCTAGAGACGATTTTTGTTGTCGGAAATGTACGGAACACGAAGACCACGGTTGTAAGTGACCTTGAGGGTCGCTTTATCTGCGAGCGATTTAAAGGCAGCTGGAAGTTTGTCTCTCAGGTAGGCCTTGTAGACTCCCTCCAGTTCCTTTGCGGTATCAGGCCAAGCCAGTCGTGATAGATAGGGTCGTGATGGATTCCATTTTGGGCCTTCCCGCTTCTCGCTCTTGGGGACAGACTGCCGTTTGATTTTCTGGCCCGAACCTTCGCTTTTAGGTCGTTTGTCGCCAAACCCGTCGTTCCCCTTGGAATACCAACCCGTTTCCAGGTAAAAGCTGTAATACTCAAGGCGACTGCGTTCAGATCTGTCTACAGCCCGAGGATTCACTTGAATGATTCGAGTTCCAATGGACTTGTTCTGTCGGGCTGGGTAGGGCGTAATGGCCGAGTTGTCGCTGAAACCTTCTCTTTGGATCTTATCTCGCCATGCGTAATCTGCTGGCTTCTTGGCGGCAAATCTCTTCTCGTCGCTGGCAGAATTGCTGGCTGGTCCTGGGAATTGACGGGATTCTACGCCCCTTCGCCAGTGGATTGAATCTTGGAGAGTTCCCGTTCTGCGTGCAGGGGCTTCGCCTGGTTGAGAGGACGGTGGATACTTTTCGCCCAATGATGTCTTTACTATTCGTACGGCATGTCTTGCGACAGCATCCAAGGCAGCGGAGTTAATCTTTTGAACCTGATTATTGTCTGAGATCCACTGCTTCGAGGCCTTTTGGGGCATGCTCTGGCTGGAACCGGACGTTACGCCGCTCTTTGCGATCTGATTAATCAGTTTCATTGCGGAGTTAATATCCATCAGGATGTCTCCACTACGCATTCAGCGGTTGTGTGATGGCTCAAAGAATTCCAGTCATTACATCTTACCACGTTATAAACATATGTTCCAACCTTTATCTGATTGCGTGCCGTAAGGTTACGCGAGCCTTTAAGCAGGATGTTATGCGTTGCAGCAGAACCGTCTTTGGCATCTTCACGGTCAACACCACCGGATCTAGGCTGGACAAGGCATTTGACTGTCAGAACGGGTATCCAGGATTGATACACGCCGCCCTGAACATCCTTTAGGGATTGCAGTTCGCTGATTACGGCTGTCTGGTTGAGGAAGTCGTCAAATGCCATTGACTGAATACCTCACGTAAGGAGCTAAAAGGTTAGCAACGGGATGCTTTGCTGTAAGAAAGGGTGTAGCACCAGATCGCGTGTATGAGTAGTCGCCAATTCTTTCGGACTGGAGCGACCCATCATACTTTGAAGAAGAGTACATCCCGTTGACCAGCTGGGCAATTGCGAGTTTTACAGGTTCTGGGCAATAGTCAAAGCCACCCGTGTAATCGACTGTGTAAAAATATTGCAAACTGTACGGGTTATCTTGCTTGATGAATGACTTAAATCTGTTTATATATGGATTGACGAATGTAAGCACGCCTGTGGATGGCTCGAGAACGTATTCGAGATTGATGTCCAGCTTTGTTTCGGTCAGGTTTGTTTCGCTGGAGTTGTAGCTGTCCACATAGCCGCAGGAATCGCCCTTGACAGGGTCTGACTGCTGGTAGATTGCGACTCGGGAAACACTTGTAACTGGTGTTCTGCGAAGGTAGATCCGCTGGCTTTGATTGATAACGTAACGCTCGGTGACTGTGTCCGATAGGAAAATCCGATTGCAGAACTTCTCTACTAACCTCGACGCAGCATCGATATAAACCTGGACCGTAGCAGATGGAGCATCCGCTAAAGCAGGAATGTACGTCAGGCATTCGTTTAGAGTCAGCAGAATATCCACAAGCCCTCCTTAAGCTCTCGAACCCCAAGGGACGACCCGAAGGTCGCCCCAGAGGGCCGAAAGGTGGGAATCAGTTGGTTCCCTTGGTCTCGATGGCAACATCAGGTTGCGGAACCGGAGTCAGGTTCGAGTTGTGCAGCAAGGCAACACCGTAAGTGGCTGTGCCAGTGGTCGCTACAACACGCATGTAAGGCTTGCTCACAAAAGCGGTTGTGTTTGACACTTGGACAGCCGTGTCCTTGCCTGGGTGGTTGACGCTGATTGCCAGAAACTGGTTTGTCGCAGCTGTCGTAGCAGATGCAGAGATTGCAGCACCAGGAACAGCAGGGACGGCAGTGATCGGTACGCCAAATGTGGTTGATACCTGATAACCGACCGTAAGGTCAGTCCACGTGGAACCATCGGCTGATTCCTGAACCTTGATTGCCGAGGATGCAGCTAGAGCGAAGTTGACCAGAAAGGTCGCCCCACCGAAGAGTCCGTTGGCACTGTTTACCTGAACAGACGAGCTGTTTCCCGAGGTAAACACAAGGTGCTTGACTTGAACACCACTTAAGAGCTGATTATGACGGGACATATGGTTCTCCTCTTGTGCTTATATCAAGATACCTTGATGAATTTGCCGTATTGTTCTTGGATCGTGTCTGCACCCCAACGCAAACGGAAGAGGTAAACACGGCGATTGTTCACGGCTTCGATTTCATTTAAGACCCGTACAGATAAGCCCATACGAATCGGCATGAACACGCCTTGCAGCGATCCGAAGAACGCAACTGCGTTACCACTCGTACCCTGAAGAGGAGCGAACTGGCAGTAGCTGATTGGGAACCCGTCAATCGAGTCAGGAATCGGCTGGACGATGCCAGGGAAGTTCTGACCGCTCTGGAACAGGTACTGACCGTTGGACGCTTTGAACAGGCTCACAGTCTTCGCTGTTTGCTGGTGCATCACGAAGCTGAAGTTTGGCTGGGCGTATTGAGGCAGAATGCTGAACCGCATGGATTTAACCGTATCAGCGTCCAGCGTTGAGCTAGAACCAGATGCAGTCACGAAGCCGAATTTACCTGCCTCGCCACCCGAACTGCTGGAAATCGAGTTCCAGATACCCCGAGGTTGGCCTACACCCGTACCGTAAGCGAGGTGCTTTTCGTAGTGGAGATCAAGCCAGGTTTGCAACTCTTGATTGAAGTAGGATTCCAGATTGAATCCTGAGTCTTCCAAGAGCGTGTTGGACATCGAAATCCGGCCCATGTACTCATGAACTGGGATCGAGACTTCACCAAAAGTTGGCTCAAGGGAAGCACTTGGTGTTCCGGCTTCGCCTGTCCACATACCCTGAATCGGGCTGGTATAGACATCGTCGCGGAAGGTGGTACGCAGCATGACAACACGGTTGCTATTGGTGGTGATCTGACGAACACGACCACGAAGCGTTGTTGGGGCTGGCTTACGCTGAATGACTTCATTGAGCATGTCAGGTGGTACGAAATAGCCAGCACCTTCGTCGATGCCTTCGACCAGCGTCTTAAATGTCCGAGCGTAGTTGTTCTTGAGCTTGTCTTCACCGAAGTGGAGGAAAGCCTTGAAGGCTCGGGCGTATTCTGGAGTCGAAATCGACTTGTTTTGTTTCTCTGTCAGGATGCCCAGACCATCGTCTTGGACCTCACCTGAATCCGAGATCGTTGTGAACCCAGCAGAGCGTGTTGAGCCACTGTAAGGCGTGCCAACAGACTTGTTTGTCAGGTCGCGATAGGAATCGAGGTTTACGGAGTCGAGGGCGTCGGCTTCGTCGATTTTGGCTTTGAGCGTAGGCAGGGTCTCTTGCAAGATTGCCTTGTAGCGAGCTGTCTGGTCGTCGTTGCGATCTTCGTTCAACCGAAGTGCTTCAGCCTCAGCAAAGGCACTTTTGAACTCAGCACGCAATTTTGGCGATGCTGCCATGGGATTACTCCTTGATGTAGGCGCGAAACGCTTCGAGAAGGTCGTTTAATGGGTCTTCAACTGCAACTTTTGCCTGGGCCGGAGCTTCGGCGGGTTCTTCTTCCGATTCGGATTTGATTCCGGCATCGACAAGCAGAGTTTCAAGCATTTCGTAGGACGCTTTGACCTGGGCGCACACTTGGGCCAGTAGGTCTGCCGTTGTTTGAGAGATCTTTCGCCCAGCTTTGAAGGACGAGATGGCTGTTTGTTCGTTTGCACCGAGTGCGACTGGAGAGATTTCCAGTAGTTTTGCTCGTTTGATCAGGCGGGAACCGCTTTCGGCTCGCATCAACTCTTCTTCGGATGGGCTGTATCCAGCCTTCTTCCAATAGTCGAGCGTGTCTTTCTTCGTCATTCGCTTGATTTGCAATGGGATAATACCCACCGACAATTCCTTGACAACGCCTGACGTGATGAGTTTGCGATCTTCCTGAGCTTTGACCGTATCCACCAGAATTGCCTCGAGGAACAGCCCTTTGGCATCCTCAAAGAGTTCTACTGGCTTGCCGATAGGATTCGCATGGTCGTGATTCACGCCACCGATAAACCCTTTGGACATAAACCTCTGGATATCAGCCTTGTAAGCACCTGGGGCAATAATGTCGCCATGATAATCAAGGAAATGGAATGTCGAAGCATAGCCAGCGAACCCGCCAGAGTCGGAATTATCAACCCTCGGTGCTGGAGCCAGCTTGTAAACCAGACTTAGTTCCGGTTCAGACACGATATTTTCCTCGCAATGGATAGATACTCACCTATATATATTAACAGATAAACAATTGTTGATGCAAACTAAATCTTTTCCGGTTCTGCCGTGTAGTCTCCCGCACGAAAAACGCTCACTGTCTTCAGGTATTTGTCGTGGGTCTGATCGGCCAAGAGGAGTTTTAGTTGCTGACGGAGTTCGTCCATGACCAGGTCGTCTTCGCTACTTAACTGCATTTGAGAGGCATGTAGCCAGACGCCCAGAAGCGATTGCAATCGGGAGTGATGCAGGACACAGGCTTGAAAGCCTTCGTTATCTTGAACGTCAATTTGCTCGAGATCGACCAGTAGCGAATCAATCGGAGACTTTTTCGTGACTTCATCGTCGCCGTCTGGTTCTTGAGGCATGTCTGATAGTCCCTATTGCCAGAGCGATTGTGTTGAAGATCAAGTACAGGTAGAAATACAGCAGGAACAAAGACCAGGCTACCAATTGAGTTTCGCCCAGGGGATTTCTTTACGAGTCCAGCCAGCCAGATCGCTAAAGGCCCAGGAATCACCCTCTTTAAGCATGCTTTCCGCAGTTTTCTTGCGGATCTTGAAGCTACCAGCGGGCATCCAGTCGGGTTTCGGGCCTGAGATCCAGTCGTTGCCCCATGAGTTCAGGATCACTGCGGACTCGTCTGAGAGGTCAATCCCAATGATGATCATCTGGTGCGACCATGAGCCTTTAGGGGCTGAGAATCCGTTTGCATCACGCTTATAACTGAACCCCTGATCGGAAGCGACTGTGACTGGGTAGCCAGAGGTAATTGCACTGACGAGTTCATCCCACTCGTCCACCTTGGCGTAAGACTTGATTGGGTGGAGCTTTGCTGTAGGCTCGAGGTCGTCAGGAACACCTTTACGGGCATAACTTGAGCAGCAGAGGGCTGCACTGTAATTTGTAAGATCTACGGATGCATATTTCTTACGGGGGAGAACGCCGTATTTCTGCAAATACTGGGCCGCCCAAGCTCCGACAGAGCCTTCCCCTGAAATCCTACCACCACCAATTTCGACACGACTTCCCCAGTAAATGGACATGCAGTCAAGGCGACCGGGATTTTCAGCACCTTTATCTGTTATGTCTTCGGCCACAAGAATTTCTGCCGCCATAGCAGCACCGTTAGCAACGCATGATCCGCATGAACCCTGATTGTAAATCCATTTGTCCTTACCCCAGACCATGTCCATGTACCTTGTCAGTATGACAGGCCCAGTGGGAGCGGAGTCCATGAGGTGGGGGGCAGTTGCGGAAAAGCCTTGAATTCCGTTTTCGGAGACGATTCGAGCGACTTCCTGTGGGTCTTTATGCCAGCCGAAGCCGAAATTGAGAGCGTCATAAGGGGTCATTTGCTCAACTCCTCACAGGCTTTCTTGATTTCAGCTAATGCCGCCAGCAGTTCTTCGCGTGTCTTGTACCCCTTGCTTGCAAGCAGATCGCCAAGAGCCACGCCAGACCAATAAGTCCGAATCCCATTATCGTCAGCACTCTTTGCCAATACTCCGATGACCTGAGCCATGTCGAGGCCCAACGCTCCAGCCTGTGCTTCAGTTATCTGTATCGATTTGTCGAGGGCTAATGCCCCTTGCTTGCGTTTTGCCTTGTCAGGCACAGTAATGGTCACTATGGACCAGAACTCGTTTGCAAGGCCTGTCAGGTTCGGTGGAACGGGCTTCTTTTCAGGGTCAGTTTCCTGCCCGTCATAAGCCTTGACTGTTCCAGATTGTGTTCCAACAACATACGTCCTGCCTCTATCTACAAAAACAATGGAAACTTCCGTCACCGGAGGTACATTGAAAGAGGGGATCGAGGTCTGCCCAAGTAGCATCAGTGCAGCGAAAAGCATAATCAATCCCACCCTTCCGGTTTGTCCTGGTGTTCCCACTTCTCATACCAGTCGTCATCCATAGACCAGTAGAGACACAAGGACAAACCGATAAGAATTCCAAGTATGATGTATCCGAAAGTGGCGAACACCCGTATCACAGGCCAGCTGTCGCTGCGGCTACTGCTTTGGAAATAGCGTCTTCACGCTGAACCATTGCGGCTTTAACCGTTTCCTCGTTGAGGCTCACGACTTCGCCCCTGGCGAGTTGCTGAAGCAGTTCCTTAATCACTTCCACGATCAGTGGAGTCATCAGGCGTATGATGAGTTGGGTAAACATTATTTGCATGCCCCGCTGGGACAGATGTAGATGTAATTCATTTGCGTTGCCGCTGGCTTGCTGTGGAAAAGCGATTTCCGTGGGCGGCGACCACCGTTGTTTGGGCGAGGCGGCAAGGTAATTAATTTGGCAGGGCGTTCAACCGTTACGATTGCTGCCGTTGGTTGCTGGACTGGATCGCAATTGCCTTTTGGGCATTCCGGCTGTGCGGCGTACAAGAAAATGGCTTCGATAAACATGATTGCTCACCTTTCAAGTGGTTGGGATAGATGGAACCGTTTGACCAACCGGCACTTAGATCACCTTACCCTTCTGGGGACGGAGGTTATTTCAGGTCGATTGTCTCTTCTTTGTCAGTCGAAGATGATTTTGATGTCGGGGAGGAGTTGGATTGCCGCTTCTCTTTGAAGCTCTTCACTAAGCCCGCACTTGCATATATCACAGCCGCAACGCTGTATAGCAACTCTGCCCAGCTCAGATCGACATTCACCAAGTTGGCCCCCACCCAGTTTGTTGTGACAGCAATTGGGCCGATCACCCATCCCACATTGGGGTTCAGGAGGTCGAACGAGGGGTCGGGTGTTTGCATCGCTAAGATCCGTTTGGGGTCTTGGGGTGCGGTGCGGTCGTATGCTGACACGGTGGCGACGGAAGACGACATTTCTAGGCCTCTTCATATAAGCATATTATAACCTGTTACTCGCCCTCTTGTAAATACTTCATCCCGACCTGATGAGCCTTAAGCAATGCTGCCAAAGCGGATGCGACTGAAATCACGACTGCTGCTGCCGGACCTACATAAATCTTGCTGAGGTTCTCGAGGATGACAGTCAGAAGGGTTAGAATCAAAGCCGAAACCGAGCCTGTTCCGAAAGCCTTTAGGAGCGTTGATTTAAGCTCTTCGACGTTGATGTAGCCCTGAAGGCTCGGCAGATTGTTCAGTTCGTCTTCGCTCATGTCACTCCCCCTGCTTTACGTTGAATCCAGATTTGATCATATGTTCTGACACAGATTCGATGCCGGTTTGGTGGATCACGTAAACTTCGGCCAGATAGCGAGCGAAGGTCTGCTGGAAGTCCTGGGTGGTTGTGATCACCAACTGCTTGCCCGATAGAAGCGTTTCCAGTTCAGCCTTGGCTCTAATGCCTTCCATTGCGAGCGACTTGTGCATTTCTGGAGCGTTGTAGCCTTTGAGCCGCACATGCTGCCGTGTTTGCATGTCAAAACCCAAGTCAATCATCAAGACAGCGGTATCACCATCGACGATGCGTTCGAGTCTGGCTGCGTAGGTGTAATTGACAACTGGCGGCATCAGATTGGCCTTGGTTTAGGTGGCACTGGGATAACGCTGGGATTCCAGGTGTAGTCTGGGTCATCCAGATAGTTCTGAAACACCGGAGCAGGCACATTAACGAGCTGGGTGACCAACTGGGCGTGCCGTCTGGAATCCACTGCATACCGTTCAATTGCTTTTTGCCGTGCGAGGCGTTTCGCCATTTCTTCAAGGCTTGGCTTTTGTCTTCTCATGAACCAGTCCAACAGTTCTTTTCCGGTCATTTTAGCCCTCTTGGAACGGTGAAGCAGTGGCCCAGGACGATTCCAACACCGAGTGCAAAGCTGAGACTGTGCTGATTGACTTCCCAGATCGCCTCGCTCCAGGTTGTGCCGCCGCTTTGCCACTTGATCAGATCAACAATCAGCAGCACGATTGCAACTGTGATCAACACGACAAAGTTCTTAGCAGCGGCACTAAAGGTCATCAGATTGGCCCGTTGGATGTTCCGTTGGATGTGCCGTTGCCGTTGTTTGTTGGCCAGAGTGGTGGCAGGGATGCGAAGAATTCGCCCACGGTTGGAAGTGCCTGTGTGCCTGCCTGAACAGCCTGAACCATGCTATAAAACAAGCTCCAGATAGTGTCGCGATAAGCGATTGCGGCATCACCTTCAGACTTGTAAGTTGTGATGTTGCTCAGAGTCCAGCTTGTGGCTGAAAGGATGGAATCGTATTGCTTCACGGACACCGCTTGATCGAGAAATGAGCCGATGCCGTTGCCGATTTCGGTGAGCCTTTGAATTACATAAGCCTGTTGTTCTTCGGCTGTCAGATTAATGACCGTCCACGTATCGCTCACGAATGTGCCATCGAAAGCAAAGCTCTGAGAAAGCCGCTGTGTGGCAGGGTTAAACGATGGGATTGGCGATGGGGTGTATGGGTAATAGCCGTATGTGGCTAAACTCGCATCGTCGAGGGCATTAAAATTGCTGACAGTCGTGAATGACTGTGGTAGCCACTGTGGGCCGGAGATTTGACCGTTTGGATTGACTTGGCAATATTGCATGACTGCGCCTTATGCGTTGGGGTATGGGGCTGTTGGTACGGTTATTGTGCGAGCGTATTTGGTAATTCGGATGTCATCTAAATAGCCATCCATTGCTTGTTTACCGCCAGTTGAATCTGCTGCAATAGCAAGAGGACGTACGTTGTCGGCAAAGATCGTCTTTGTTACAGATGTTGTTGTTCCGGTCTGCACGCCGTCTAAATACAGACGTAGATTGCCGTTTTGTCGTACTGCTGCAACGTGATACCACCTACCAGTTGACCAAGTAAAGGTTGCGCTCTGAGTCAAAATGAAAGACCCACCGCCCGCTGCATAAAAATATAATCCGGTAGAGACTGCGTAAAAGCCCCACCAGTTCCCTGGATTGGATTCCGGCCAAGTTGACTGCCCAATTAACTGATTTTCATATCCGCTTCCATTGCCGGGTGGAGCAGTCGTAAAATAAACCCAAGTCTCAATTGTAAAATCACCAGAAATTGAACCAAAAACCGTATTTGGATTGTTTATTTTTATGTAATTCCCGAGGCCATTTACCGCACTATTTGTGTAAAAATAGCCAGAAGCTCCACCAAACTTGCTCTGCGCCGTGCTGATCTGAGCATTGCCATTCACAGTCACTGTTGCTGCATTTGGCCCGCTGTCCACAAAACTCGTGCTGTTATTCGCCCCGTCCATGTGCAGCAGGAGCGAAACGCTGGAGAAATATGGGTCGCTTGTTGCCGTCTTTCGGGCATTGCGAATAATATTGGCTAACATCAGAAGTTTTGACCTCCCACATACCCTTGCCAAGTCGTTCCACCATCGCTGGTGAAGAACGCAAAGCTATCCACCTTGCCGGATGTCGATGTGATCGTTGGAGCAGTGCCAGAAGCCCATTTAATCGACGAAGGCCAAGTGACTGCCCGAGCTGTACCATCTGCGGTGAAGATCAGGGTAAATGAGCCGCCGGAACCGCTTGCAGGAGGGTTGGATATCGTCAGGGTGGTGATCGCGGCATTAAGTGCGACTGTGAAGATATTCGATGTTTCAAGGTTTAACGTGAGTGTGCCGGATGAGATCGTTGGGCTGGAGACAGATTCGGAATAGTCACGAAGTTTGGCTCGGGTCAGCTCGTTATCCTGTAGGTTTTGCGTGCCTGTAAAGCTGTTTGCACCAAGTTTAACATCAGCCGTCAAGAACCCGTTTGCATCGAGGCCAACACCTGTTCCAATCCTAACGCCCCCCAAAACGGATACCGATGCTGCTGGCAAAGTGTAGGAGTATGTCGAACTGATCACACCGCTAGAGATTGCGATGGATGTGCCATCAACCTTGACTCCACCCAGAACCGTTGTGGTCGCTGTGGGCAAGCTGTACGATGATGCGGAAGAACTGATAACCCCGCTGGCAATCGTAATTGTTGTTCCATCGACTTTGACCCCGCCCAGAACCGATGTGGTTGCTGTAGGCAAGCTGTATGCCGATGGCGTTCCGCTAAGGTCGCCGTAAGCTGTGACTGCTGCATAAGACAGGGATGTCCAGGCTGTTCCTGCGGCATTGCCAATTTTGAATTTACCAGTGTCCGTCTCGTAGCCTAGTTCGCCCGGCGAAAGCGTTGGGTTGGCCGATGTCCAGGCAGAAGCAGTGTCACGCCGAAGTTGTATCTTGCTCATCCTGTTGCGGAGCCTCCATCAAACGTGTTGTCGCTGGTAGATGCCGACCCGCCATCAAAGATTCCACCGCTACTGCCAATTCCGGCATAACGAGAATCAGCGTAACCCTGCGTAAGAATCGAGTATGCAGTCATGTTTGGGGTGCGTAAAGCTGTTCTGCCGAAATTCTGGAAGATAAGCTCTGCGGATTCACCCAAGGCTAGAATCGTGCGGTAATCGTAGGCTTGCGAGAAGGATAGATTAGAGTCTGTTTCCGCCCACGAACTGCGGGCTACTATTTGAAACTGCGAAGGTCTTCCAATTGCTGTACTGTTGGAGTAAGTGACTGCCTGGGATAGCTGATTGATCGTGTACTCTGCGGAACGGTAATAACCTGCCTCTGGAACTTCTTCGTAATTGGATGGATTGTACGAACCTGTTGCACCAGCAGTGTATTTACAGCGAATGCCACTGGCTATATGAGGATCATAAAGCTGAGTGGTCCCCTGTGGTCGCACACCTCCGGTTAATTCAAATGTTGCGGAAGTGATCGTATTTGCATTAGTCTTTGTGACAGAGTCCAGGAAAATCTCGCCATACTGCCCGACCATGACCCGTCCTGTTTTAGAGGAGTTGGCAGAGCCTGTATCGTTGGAATTAAATCCAATAGATTTGTATTGTAAAGCCGCAGTAGACGACGAACTTGCAAGCAAACTACCGTCAAATATAGTCTTTGTAACCGTACCCGATGTGTTACTTGTCAATAGCCCTCTGGAATAGCCCTGAATGGGGCCACAGGCCGATGTAATGGAACCGTATTTTGGGAACTGAGATAACGTTCCTGCGGTGGTCTGCGTATCTTTCCAGACCTGAATATAATTGGCGTCTACCAACGTTGTCACATCGTTCGCAGTGAGCGTTACATTGCCGGATCGACCATTGAACGTATTCGTGATCGTCTGCGTGCTTGCCAAATAACGTGAATCAGCATATCCTCTGGTTAGGATCGAGTTTGCCCCATAGAGCAATGTCAGGGTTGTCGGCATCAAGAGAGTAGCTAAAGCATGCGTCCCGTTATTGGCAAGCTGGATTCCAACTTGGTCGTCAGAATTCTGACTGGTCAAACTAGCCGAAGTTGAATTCCCTGTCAGATCGCCAATCGACCCAGAAATCATGGACAATTGAGTCCGCTGATTCGAATGAGTGTCGCCCGGTGCAAATGTAACTTGTATGTTGTCTCTCTGGGCGTACAACTGGCTGAGACTGTTGACTGCGAGGTCAGACGAACCAAGAAAAACACCCGATTCCGAAACTTCCAGAAAATGCTCGTCGTGCAAAGCGTTTGTCGATGTTGTGAGGCAAGCCAATCCAACTTGAAAAGAGGCTGGCTCCGCACCGTTTGTGGTACTGTAAAAACCGTTGTATTGCTTCTTCGTGTACGACCCGCTGGTATAAACCTGAACATCACCTCTCACCCAATTCGTGCCGCTAATCAGCGTGCTATTGGCATGAGTGATATTTGCCAGCGAGGTTTGCAATCCATCAGTTAAACCTACGACATTCCCATTAGCCTTTTTCAGAAAGACCTTACCATCTGCTGTATTTACAGCCAACTCACCCGCCGACAAACTGCCAGCAGAAGGTGTTGCACCAGATGTGGAGGATCGCTTTAACTGGATGGTCTGAGCCATTATCAGAACGTACCCCCATCAATTGTCGTTGATGTGCCAAGGATATCCGTTCCAATCGCCAACCCTAAATTTGTTCGAGCCGCCGATGCCGTTGTAGCACCAGTGCCACCATAAGCCACGCCAACCGCTGTTGCTTGCCAAGTACCAGTTGCAATTGTGCCGACCGATGTCAGGCTTGATCCCGTAATTCCACTGCCCAACGCACTAGAAGTCAGAACCGAAACACCATTGATACGGTACTCTTTGCCACTTGCAATCGTTACATGCTCAGACAGAGTCCAAGCACCCGTGGCCGAAAACCAGTTGATCGTCTTGTCAGTTGCACCCTTTAAAGTAATCCCACCGCCGTCAGCAGTCGTATCAGTGGGCGTTGCAACTGCACCCAGTTCGATATTTTTATCATCCACGTTCATGGTCGTGGAATTGATCGTAACTGTTGTGCCGTTGACAGTCAGGTTGCCCGTGATCGTCGTATCACCAGAAACAGCCAGCGTGCCTGCAACTGATGGGTTTGTGTTTGTCAAAGGCGTATAGGTCAGTGCCGTTGTCACATCCGAGGACGTGAGCGTCACATTGCCTGTACGGGTATTAAACGTGTTGACGACATTTGTCAGATTGGATAATTTGCTCGTCACAAAAGCTGTGGTTGCAACCTTGGTGCTGTTATCCGATCCAGTCTGCGTTACGGCAATCAAATTGCCTGAGAAAGTCTTGTCGCCAGTGATCGTTTGCGTTGAGCTAAGGGTTAAAAATGCTCCGGGCCCAGCAATAGCCAATATCGACGAGGCTGACCCTGCCGTGTCGCCAAAGCCGTAATATAGGGTGTTGTCAACTTCGTTCATCGCAAGCTCGGCGTTGAGCAGGCCTGATGGCGCACCTGTTGCACCCGATGTTCTTCGCTTGATTCGGATTGGATTTGCCATCAGAAATTTCCTCCGTCAGTGACAACTGACTGCTTGATGTTTGCCCATTTGCTGATTGATTGGTTGTAGCTGAGTAGATCGCCTTGCGTTAGGCTGGATAGCTGGACATCGCCAAGGCTTGCTAAATTCGAGCCTGCTGCCCCGGTTTGCCCCGGCTGCCCTTGTGGGCCTGTCGCCCCTGTGTCGCCCTTTGAACCCTTCTCGGCAACGCATACCGAAACCCGATACGTATCCTGAACGGGGGCTTGAACGCTCACCTGATTTGTAGGAGAGACAACAACATTCACAGGAGGTTCGAGCCGAACCCTGACTTGGATTGGATCAGCCACGGGGGATCACCAGGAAATTGCCAGCGAGACGGGTTTTCGTGATATCACCATCTGTGAACGTCATCCACCACTTGTAGCTACCAGCACCAGCAGCAGTCGTCTGACTGTCTGACCACGTTACCGTAACCTTCCCTGTGGTGGAGTTAGCCGAGGTCGTTGCGTTGTAGGTCAGGTTGGAGGTCTTGAACGCTGCCGCAAATGTCATGTTGGCTATGCTGATCGTGCTGGAGCAGTCCGTTGCGGGAGCAACCGTGACCACCATCTGCACATCGTCTCCGGCGACTGCCGAAATATTGAGCGTTGCTGGGAGTTGGATGAAATCTGGCATCCTTAGGAGACCTCCTCGATGTCTGTCCAACCCTCGCGTGACTCGTATTCTTCCAGTTCTGCCAGCAAGCTCACATAAGACTGGACTAAAGCCTTGTTCACCCCTGATCGACTGGGAGACAGGGAATCGCTATTGCGTTCGCCCTCGATCTTGGACCGTTCACCTGTGCTGGCAGGAACCTTTACCGAGCCGATGTTATCGCCTTCAGAAACCGTTGTTTTAGCTGGATCAGCCTGGGGTAGAATCTCGTTGCGAATTTCATCCCTAGCGATCCCAAGCGAGTCAGCATCTGGTGAATCAGATTTGCCGTAGCCAACGATATCGCGAGACTCATTAATAGTGATAACTCCACCACCGAGAAGACGAATCGCACGATTGGCTGCAATCTGTTCACGGTCATCAAGCTCCTCAACTGGCGAATAATCAAATGTGAACTTGATTCGACCGGACCTCACGTCATCAGGATCTTCAAAGTCGATCAACAGCTGATGCGTCATCTCGTCCGCAAAAACCTTCTGCAACGGAATCAATCCGTGGACGTATGCTGCCCTGATGGCATCTGCGTAGGTTCCGTATGCACCCGTGTTGTCTGTGTTCAGCCCCAGAACCGATGTGTTCAACCCCATTGCCGCGAGAACCGTAGCCTGTGCCGACTTGGGAATCTCTACCAGACCGATCTCTTCCGGCGTGAATCCCATCTTGTGCAGTTCGTAAGCACCCGTCAAAACGGTAGGGTCTCCACGCTGGTCACCTGTGAGGGCATCCTTGAGCCGAGATTTGATCGCCTTGGCGTCGTCCTCTGAGACCGTGAAATCACCCTTGGGGGTCGCGATAAGCCCAGGAACCGCAAAATTGCGAAGCAGAGAGGCTGTGTAGGTGGATGCCTCGTTTAAAACAGCAATCTCACGCACATGGGCGAGCAGAGGACTCCAGCCGACCCGATCCTGATCCATGTCGATATAACGACGGATGTGAATCACCCTGTCCGCAGGAACGTCCAGCATCTTCCCGTTGATGTTGTATCGCCAGGCTGTGAGGTAATCTGATCCGTCCGTTGGAAAGAGGGGAGAAACCTTATCAGCCCTCCAGATCTTCAACTCCACTGGCTCGCCCAGGCGATTCTTGATCTTCTCGATCCAGACATTGCCGTAACAGCTTGCATCCCTGACATATGCACCGACAAACGCTGCTTCACCCACATAAGGGTGAGGACGACGTAACAATGTCAATGCAGGGTGATTATGGATCGGATCTTCGATTCCTTCGTCATCCACTCGCACCACTTGTAGATTCGGGACGGACCAGTTTCTGGCAAGCCAGTCGATACCGGAAGCTACCGTGGAGTTCTTCCATAAACCCTGGATAAGCATTTCCGTGTAATCGTACGTTGTTCCTGGCAACCAAACGCTATAAGGGCGATATCCACCACCCAGCCCACCCCAACCGGAGTAGGGCGTTTTGCCGCGAAACAGCGATTTGAACGATCCATATAATCCCATACTCATATCATAACATAAGCAGGTGTGCATAACAAGATGGGAGTGAGGGGGAGGCTTTTTCTGTTTTTTATTTTTTTCTCTTTTAAGAATTCTCGACAAAGCGCATGGCCGACACGCCTGGGGCCACGGCTCCGAAAAAATCGCGAAATTGTGTCACATAAACTAGGTGTCCATGTCATGAAAACACCCTGGAAACAAGTAAAGCACCGGCCTGATCGGCCGGTGTGAAGTGGTTGAAGCTCAGAAAGCAAAGCACCGGCCTGATCGGCCGGTGTGAAGTGGTTGAAGCTCAGAAAGTAAAGCACCGGCCTGATCGGCCGGTGTGAAGTGGTTGAAGCTCAGAAAGCAAAGCACCGGCCTGATCGGCCGGTGTGAAGTGGTTGAAGCTCAGAAAGCAAAGCACCGGCCTGATCGGCCGGTGTGAAGTGGTTGAAGCTCAGAAAGTAAAGCACCGGCCTGATCGGCCGGTGTGAAGTTCACTTGCGTTTTGGTTGATTCAGCCACCATATCATAATCATCGACGGTAGACCGGCCACAATTATGAGTATTTCCGCAATTATGAGTATCATCATTCCCCCAGTGTCCGATCATAGGTAAGTGGATTGACGCCCTTGATTCGACTCTTATCCTTTAAGATTAGGACCTTACCTTTATCGCGTAGAAACGTCAAGTCGTGATCATCCCCGTCAACAATACACAGTCCACCGATTCCAGCGCGATAGACTCCAGAGACCCCAGACAATTCCTTATAGAGTGGTTTTGAGACTACTGCGCTACATCGGACGTTTTCAATCGTCGCTATTCTGTGGATATCCTCAAACGAATGTTCGGCCGCTACAAGCGAAAACGTCAAGTGATAGTTGATAGGTAAGACCCCAGAAACGCGCCGGTAGATTTTAGTATAGTCGTAAAATGTGATATCTGGACAATTTGCGAACAATTCGGGGTGTCTGATTTCATAGGCGATATCCGAAAAAGCGTTAAGTCTAACTGCGCCGGTCCGGCCGGTCTTATCACACAGGCTCTGGAAATTGGTTAACTCTCTGGACAATTGCGCAATAAATTCAGACCGGAAACGAGAGTAGTAAAGCGTTCGATAGTACTTACCTATGATTGAATTATCAAAACGATTCCTGCCGGCCGATATTCCGATACAATGTGTTTTACAGTGATTGTGCCTGGGACAGACATTAACTCCAGAATGATCGGCCGGTAGAAGCGCAACATATGCGCTTCGATATTGTGGATAAAGTTTGTACGACTTTGCAAGTTTAGTGTTTTGAGTCTCTGCCGTACATAAAATGGAATTCCTTTGAAAGTGCATGATCAGATCATGATCAGAGACCTCAGGTAAGGTTATTGCGCCGCCCGTATAGATTGATTGTGCCGATACTGTGGACATTAGATCGATTCCTTATCTGTTGACTAATTCAGGGGAAACATTCCCCCGCCGCAAGTAGTATCGATCCGAATATCTGTATTTTCAAGCCATTTTTACGAGATCGGACTGGAACGTAAGTCTCTGGCCTGGCTGGCCTTTGGGGCGATTTCTGGGGGCTGGCTGGCCCCCTGGAGGGGGCTGGATGGGCGAGCGTGTGCATGGGCGTGTTTGGCTTAGTGTCACTGTGTCACTGTATCCATGAGTGTCAGTGTATCACTGTGTCACTGTGTGGCCTCCTGCCTGATTATCAGGTGGTCGTAGTTCCGTAAGTGTCACTGTGCGAGTATGTTACGATTTTGGATCTGGCAGAATGGCAGAGAAGTGGCAGAAAATGTCAACGATCTGGGCGAATGTTGAACAAATTGCAAGGGAGCCAGAAGTCAACAAGATTGTGAAATAAAGAACGAAGTCCCGAGCCGGAGGGATTGGAGGTCAGTGGCAGGGTGACGGGCGTGAGCCTGGGGCGAGGGTGCTGGGCTGGCTCGTTTAGGCTTAATTAAGCGTGATTAGGTCCCAAAGCGAGCTTTTTTAAGAAAAGTGGCAGTGTGTGCAATCACAAACCCTCCTCCCAATCTCCTCCCCTGAACCAATCATCACTAAGTTGTGTAAGATGGTGATATATGGTTTGCTGGTTAATAACTTACAACCTATCCCCGCGCCGTGTATGATGTTGCGTAAATAACAAAGAAGCCCAGCGGGTTGCTGGGCTTGAAATCGTATCTGGATTGTGGCGAGTGGATCAGATCAGATAGAGTGGATTGCGTGCGAATTCAGGCCCATCGGCCCATCCTGTAAGTTTTTTTACCTGCTCAAGTTCATCCTCATGGATCATAACGCTCTCGGTTGTCAGAGTGTCGCCAAAGCGTTCAGCTATCTCGGGATGATCTTCGCGTAATTCAGCCCAAAATTCGTCTGCGGAATATTCAAAATCGACCGACACTCGAAACCAAGTCTCACCGTCATGGTCAATGTAGATCAATTTCCAATCTTGAGTGGTATCATCCAGCTTCAGGAAAATACCTTCCCATTCGCCCCAACTGCTATCACTGCCACATTCAAAGGCTCCACGCCCGTTAGGCCAGCGGCACATCGTACCAGTCCAAGATTGACCAAATTCATTTTCGCCTCTAACGTCCCAGATCTCGCAACCAATCTCCAGTTCGGCGAGTTGATCGTGGGCGAAACTCATGCTTTTGGCTGTTTCGAGGTCTGCTGCTGTTTCGATTTTCATCTGTCTCGATCCTTCCGTTGGAAACATGTTTACCATTTGAGATACCAACCAATCTGATCCAATATAACCACTGACCTGGCAACAAGCCAGATCATTTAATCCGCTTTCATCTGGTCAATTCCTGAAAAGTGTAAGCTGCAAGATCAGACGCAAATCCGGTGGAATCACCACACAGGCCCAACAGGCCTCCAGCCACGGTGTCATCCGGTTCGCAGTCCACAACGCAGCATCGATTCGCATCCCAATAGTGATGCCCTGCGATAGGACCATAATTCCTGAATCGTACGTACAAGATCATGATTCTGCCCCTTACTTAGAGTCGCAATAAGTTTGGAAACCTTGGCCTGTTTTGAGATACCTGGTCGCAGCCACAGACGTTTCCAGACTCCACCCAAGCTCATCATGCAAATAATCGCAGATCGCAACTGCGGATCGTCTCTTGGCAAGATCTCTTGCCTGAGTCAACTGACCGTTGATCAAGCTCTCAGCCATAAATTCAAACGCTTCTGATCGTTTCATGATTCGTCGTCCCTTACTTGGTTTTGAGATTTCATCGAGAACATTTCCCCGACACACAAAATATATCGACCGGATGAGCCAGAGTCAAAAAGATTTCTCAAAAAATGTCAACGGCCTTTGATCTAACTTAATGGCTTATTCCATAGGGTTTGACGCTGATTTGGGCCTGAACTTCGGCCTGAATATGGGTGCGCGTGTACATACGCCTATAGGCGTGCGTGAGGCAGTGTATCCCCGTAGGATATCATATTTAGCACTGTATCTATAAGTATCACTGTATGACACTGTATCTGGGTAGATCACTGTATCTATATTTGGCACTGTATCCGAATAAGGCACTGTATAGGTGTAGAGTGGTGTAGGACAGTGTATCAGGAGTCAGTTTACACCAGTGTATCTATAAGGCTGAATATACTACTGAGTGGGATACTGAACAAAGTTATACTTTGCATTTTACGTCTGTAATACTTCAGAGACAGAAGACGACCTTTTCCCCTACACTACACCTGACTCACATCTTGTTTCCTCTAGGCCTTGTATGAGAATCCTCATATCACCTATCAGAAACCTGTGAATCCTGATTCAACTCAACCTTAGACGTCATTTCCCACTTAAGGGAACATTCCATCTGGCTGAAAGAATCTGGTAGTGGGCGAATACTAGGTCTGGTCAGCTTACCGATTAGACTCGTTTTAGTGTAGGGACCAGGTTGTTAGGTATCAACAGTGCCTGGATTCGATAGTGAGTCTACCCGTCAAGCCGAATGGCGATCCTCATTTACCACTGTCCAGTGCTGCACTCAGCGAGCGTTCGTCAAACGCCTTCCCCCTGGACACTCATCTATCACTCACTGACCCTTGCCGGAGGATCTGACCAACTTCCCAGTACTGGGTATGTGTGGCAAGGAAACCTGTACTACGATATTGATCGCGTTTTTAGGCTGTCAGCGTTTTCTTGTCAAAGAGTTGTGAGATATACGACGGATGCGATCCAGTTCGCGTATAGGCGGGTGATTGACTCACCACTTATCTTGCCTCCGTCACCCAGTTTAACCGTCGGTTCATGCTGGGTAGTAGATTCAGCTCTCGCTGATGAGGGGGTTATCGTATTCAGCGCAAGGCTTGGTCCGCTCTTTTTCAACCCTGATCTCACCATCAATTGTACATCACCCTCATATCCATGTCAACGACCTACCAAACGCATAGCTTGACAGACTTACAAAAACGTATAAACACCATATATCCCACCCTCCCATTAAACTATAAGCCCTTACATTATAACGGATTGGCGAGTTTTTAAAAAATATGTACATAAAATTTAGTCGCGTATTGACATTCATATGTCGATAGACTAACATTCCTCCAAGGCTGGAACACATAAGAAACGTCACACAGGGAGGATCGATGGCGAACTCGCTCAAGTACTCAACAGAATTTAATCCAGGTCAACTGGCAGCTATGAAGGGCATCCTGAGAAAGAATGGATGGGAGACAGAGGATACGATTGTCAACGGCATCGAACTCTATGCATTTGGGTATGGATATGCCATCGCTGACTGGAAAAAGATCTGGTCCGAAAAACCTTTCCCTGAAGACTTCCCTTATATACCGCTTCTCATGCTACCTCACCATAAACTGCTGGGAAAGATCCAGCACGACATTAACCATAATCCAGACCGCAAACGTCACATGGAGAAGATGCACGAAAAGGCCTACTTGACTTACGTTGAGTCTTACCAAACAGATTGGGAGTCTCAAGACTTGCTTTATAGATACAAAAAACTGATGAAAGAGGCTCAAGTATGAGGTTCAATACAAAAATACAGTTCACAACAGATCTCAGCGAGCCTGAGAAAGAGTATGTCAATGACTGCCTGATCTCACGCATGTATGAGTACTTCTCCAAAGAGTTCGAGACAGTGGCTCAAGTGGCAACAAAGTTTTGCCTGGATGGTAAAGGAGTCTGCCTGTTTGCTACCAGCTACAGGAACGAGATGGACGAGGTCATGATTATTGGCGTTGAAACAAAGGATTTAGCCACAGCCAAGTATTTGCAAGACGAGTTCCATGAATCCATGCGTGAGTTTGCTGAAGAAGGTTCCGAATTTACATCCTCCTGGATCAACCCAGAACTTAACTGAGAGAGAATCATGATCAAGGCCACAACATATACTCCTGTTTACGACAGGACAAAAGAACAAGAAGACTCCCCAGGTTTCATCGATAAACGCACCTTAAAAATCGCCTGGTGGCTCCTGAAGGATCGTCGAGACTGGCTTGTCCATGGTGAATCACCTACAGGCTGGACTGATAAAGTTGCCATGGCAAGGGAAGTCCAGAGAATCATGGATTTGATCGAGGAGCATTTCAAATGAACGCTGACGAAAAATGCCCTGACTGCGAAGAGGTTTGGGTGCTGTGTGAGTGCGAGGCTTATTGCGAGAAGTGCGGTAAGCACGAAGAAAAATGCCTGTGCGTAGATAACGAATGGGAGACCGAAACTGATGACGATGAATAAAGACGAAACCCTGCATTCCCTGATAGGCATCCAGCCGAGACACCTGAGGTTGGCACAGTTCCACCTAAACAACTATTTCCGGTTGCTAAGTGAGCAGATGCAAGAAGGAGACGATTTCACAAAAACAACAATCTCGGAGTTACGGTATTTGGACCGTTTGATTTCTGGCATATTCGGAGACGATTTTAATGCGAGTTCCTGAACTAAGTTGCGGCAAATTCCTTGGCTACCGCATTTTGTGTAGAGGCGGTCTTCAAATCTACCTCAGTTCGGTGGAAGGAGTCGTGACGGCAGATCTGAACGATCTTCTAGATTTTGCTAAAAATATTGCCCCAAAGATGACATCGATATACGTTTACGAGTCTTACGAGGATCTTTACGCCTTGAGATACTCTCGCAAATTAGGCGAATGGAGTGGGACCTGATGACCGAGAACACATACAAGAACGAATTAAAATTCCCACAACTCTATTACTCGCAATGACAACGAGGTTAAAGGTGGACGAGAGTAGAGAACTTGTATCGATTGATCCCGACCTGATCACGATTAACTCTTTGACTGTAAACGGCATCACAATCGAACTCATGAAAGAGAAAGAGGAATGCCCACTAGGCATACCCTACATCCTTCGCACAACGCCGAGAATCATGACAGGTGAAGACCCGTGTTGGTTTGGGCAATATTGGAAAGCTCAAATACATTTCAAGCGAATGGTAAATCGCGTGTCACCAATGATTGAGAGGAATTGAAGATGGACAAGAGCAGAAAAATTGTATTTCACATGGCTCGTAGAGCGATTTGGGCCAAAAGAGAGTTGCGAAAATTTGACAAGTCGGGATTTCAGAACCCGCATATGCGATTTGCGATTCACTTGGCATCCAACGAGGCTCATGAATGCTATCGGGTTGCGAAAATGGTTCTTAAAGAGGCGAAGTTTGACTAATGGTTGACTCCGTACTGGAATGGGCCTCACTGATCTCCGCAATCGTTGGTTGCATGGTGACGTTGCTACTGGTCGTGATTGAGATATCTAATAGACCTCGAATATGAAACGGAAGGTGATGAAGATGAGTGATAGCGACATGGCCTCAAAACTGATTGCAGTGATTGTTGAACAACGAAACCAAATCGTCGAGCTAGAATCCCAGATTTCCAGGATAGACAAGGCCAATACAGATCTTCTGGGCCAATACGTTGAGGCTGCGGAGCGAGCCAGAGAACTGAAGATAGAACTCAACGCAAAACCTGATCCACCAGAACCGGAGGATGCTTATCTGAGCGACTTTAGGGTGCTGAAAACGGCGATTGAGATAGTCTCGTATGCAATGGACTCAAGGTCTAGAGACTTTGAATCAGCAATCTGCACAGAGACAAAGCGTCTCATCAGAAGTTTCACCGAGAATGTGAGACTGTGGGATGGGCTGGACGATCTTGAACCGTACCTATGGAGCAGTTTGGGATCTGGAGAAGAACACCTTGTCGATAGGGAGTGGAAAAAATGAGCGAGGCTGAACAGCTAGAAATCGTCATCAGAAACCTTGAGACGAGGCTTGATATCGCCCGCAAGAACCTTGACAAATTGAACGTAGGCCCGATGACATCACCTGAGAAAGAACTACTAACACCAGAAGTCGTTGATGGATGGAAACGTGTTGCAACCGCGCAACTGGAGAACTATCGGGAACGAATTGTCATTCCCACAACTCTTTTACTCGCCATGATCAACAAGATTCAGGCCAACGAGGCTAAAAATGAACATGGTTGAACGGACAATCGTCTACGGTATTCCGGCTGATTTCTATACAGTCGAAGAGACAAAGCTGTTGATGGACGATATCATCGGTCGAAAAAAACTTGATCAGGATAAGTGGGCTGAGATTATCAGGGATGCTCGCTCGAGAATGGCCGAAAAAGAAAAACCGAATCTCCCCTTGCGCCCTGATCATCCATGAGATAGAATTCATCCGTCCCTTAACACTCGAAAGGATAGAGAAATGTCATACGAAGATGAGATCGAAGATAACGAAGAGTCGGAAAACGGATTTAATGTCCCTCGCTTCGATGAGGCTGAAACAGAAGAGTACATGACGATCTTGATCGACTCTGTTTTTACGCCCGAAAGCCTGAGGAAACTGGGCTTTTTAGCCTTGGAAGACCTGAGGGAGCAGTACAAAAAGGCGGGTGAATGGCCCAACTGTGAGCTAAGACAGGGAGAAGACTTCGGGAAAAGATTGCTCAATCAAATCGCCTGGAAAATGAACATCTGACTTGTCAGATCCTAATTTTGCGTGTACAATATTTGCTCAGTCCTGGTCACGGACGATCAGAATCCATCAGCCCCTTGAGCTTGTTGCTTGAGGGGTCTTTTTTTTAATACTGCACATCGATTTCACGCACAGAATACGGGTAACAGCCTCTCGGAGGTAATCTCCTGACAAAGTTACCCACATTGACCTGTTCGTCGTCCGTAGGTGGCTTTACAGGCTCGCTATTGGCAATCCCTGCCATCTTGTTTCTACGCTTGATCTCAGCAGCAAAAGCTCTTGCCCCAGGCATCCCTAGCGACTTTTTAATTTTTGCTTTCCTGCACTCCTTGCAAACAACAGCCGAGTTTCCCGCCAAAGCCTCCTTGTCATTATTGACAATAGAGACAGTGACGGTTAAGTCGTTGATCCCACAGTAGATGCAGGAGCGTTTATCACGCCCCACAATGGTTATCCAGTTTGTCACGATTCGATCCTTCTTCCAAGCATCACGCCGTCGATTTCAACGTATTCAAATTCATCCTGAGTTGGGCCAGGCATCAGGCAATCCTCGGCATAGTCAACGCCGCATGGGCAATTCCCATCCTCATCGCAATCAACTGAGAAGATCACGGGCAACCATGGGTTCTCTGGTAACGGTGTTCCGAAGTGATTGTTCAAGTATTTTCCATGCTGTTGCTGCCACAACCGGAACCTGACCGTTCCCAAGGGCTTTAAGCCTTCCCACCCTATCGGCCACCCCATGATCCAACCGACCCACAGAGGGTTCAGCTGACCACCAGTCTTGGATTCCTCTCTCTCTCTC